>Ga0307508_10002238_pt1 | contig 20629 bp, 21 predicted proteins | sample 9_EM_MG_FD_203089 | JGI IMG/M metagenome (GOLD analysis project Ga0307508, IMG submission 203089) | Populus trichocarpa ectomycorrhiza microbial communities from riparian zone in the Pacific Northwest, United States - 9_EM | ecosystem: Host-associated > Plants > Roots > Unclassified | place...
ATTGAAGGTACAGGGTCAGGGCCAGCCTGGTTCGAAGTCGGAAGAAAGTCCCAGATGTAGCCATGGTCAGCAAGGCAGTGGAACTTAAAACCTTGCTCGATGGGCTTGCTAGGCATCTTGTAGGTATTGTTACACTCGAGAGTCAGGCAGATAGAGACGAAACCACGTAAGAGACCAATCGGAAAAGGAGACTCCAGGAGAGGGGAGCGGAATGCGGAGAAAGACTTTACTCCAGTCTTATTTGCTGGGAAGCGAACCTCGGGTTCAGAGAGTCTAGGCGGGAGATAAGAAACGGGATTAAGAGTTACGGCCGTAAGGGACGGACTTAGGACCTTAACCCCGGAGACGCGGGGAGAGTGTAGTGAAACGGGAAAACCTTACTCCGGTTACCCCGCCGAGCTATTGAAATCGACAACAAATTATACAACATCCATGCGAGACACACCAAGCGGCTGCCCCGGACCGGGCCGTCACACATCCTACCCCACGCCGAAAGAACGAGAGAAAACGCCCTGCCCGACCCCGAAACAATGGACCTAGACGCCACAAGAAGATTCCGGTTCGCAAAACAGCCACAGCAGGCTGCAGCGCCACGGCCTTCCATGAACCGAGAATGCCACAACTGCGGAAAACCAGGACACTTCTCAAGAGAGTGCCCGCAACCCAAGAAAAACACGTAAAGACGCCCATATCGAGCCGCTGCAGCCACCTACAAAGAACAAGAGGAAGAAACGGCAGAGGAAGAACCCGAACCGTTGGGAAACGACAACCCTCGGGAATAGGTGCCGACAACCACCACCCGAGGGAAATTCCTGTTGTTGAGCCCTAAGAAGACCCCCCGTACCGAGTACGAACTGCCCGATACGACCGCGAGGAAAAAATTATGATCAAAGTACGAATCCAGGGGACAGACGGGAACGAGCACTCCACTACCGCCCTGGTAGACAGTGGGGCATCAGAAAACTTCATCGACAAAGCATATGCGGAGGCCAGTGGAATACCTATGCAGCAGAGAGCAACGCCTAGACGAGTATTGACAGTTGATGGAAGTGAGTTCACCGGCGGGCCGGTAACCCACGACGCTCATATTTACCTAACTATCAACCACCACGAAGAAGATATCCGGCTACACTGCATCACGATCGGAAACGCCCCGATCATCCTGGGACTCCCGTGGCTCAAACTCCATGACCCAGAAACAGGATGGAAGTATCACACCGTGAAATTCCACTCTGACCACTGTGCCGAGAAATGCCTACCCAGTTCACCAAGAGCCAACACAGTCACGGAAGAAAAGGCAACGGAACAATACTATAAGAAGACACGGGCAGAGGAAGAGAACTGGGAGATTGGAGAAACAGACCCATGGGAGGTATGCCAGACAGTCATCACCAAAATCAAAGAAACCTCCAGAAAAAGCAAAAACCCAATTCCCCTCGAATATCACGAATTCCTCGATGTGTTCACAGAACAAGAACCAACGACACCTCCACCTCACCACACACAGGATCATCACATCCCACTGGAAGAAGGAAAGACACCCCCGTATGAGCCACTGCGACCCCTGAACGAAGACAAAATGAAAGTCCTAAGAGAGTACCTAGAGATCAACAAAAAACGAGGATGGATACGGAAATCCACCTCTCCGGCCGGAGCACCAATACAAGTCGTCAAGAAAAAGGATGGAGGACTACGCCTGTGTGTGGACTACCAGCGACTAAACGAAATCACAATCAAAGATCGGACACCGCTGCCCCTGATCGGCGAATCTTTCGATCAACTCTCCAGCGCCACCATCTACACCAAACTCGACATACGAGATGCTTACTACAACCTCCGTATTGCAAAAGGCGACGAGTGGAAAACAGCGTTTCGGACCCAATACGGGTTATACGAATATTGCGTCATGCCGTTCGGACTCACCAACGCCCCAGCATCCTTCCAACGATGGATGAACGAGATCCTGCGCGACTATCTAGACATCTTCTATGTGGCATATCTGGACGACATCCTGGTATTCTCGCCCGACGAGGAAACACACCGGAAACATGTCCGAGCGATACTCACACGAGTACAGGACACCGGACTAACTCTGAAAGCATCCAAATGTGAATTCCACACCACAGAAACGGAATATCTAGGGTATGTCATATCACCAGGAGGATTGAGAATGGACGAAGAAAAGATCCAAACAATCAGAGATTGGAAGGAGCCAACAAACGTCAAAGGAGTGCAAAGCTTGCTGGGGTTCGCCAACTTCTATCGAAGGTTCATCAAAGACTACCGCAAAATCACGACACCCCTATCCTCCCTGACAAGGAAGGAAAAGGTATGGGAATGGGGCGACCGGCAGCAGGAGGCGTTTGAAACACTCAAAGAAGCAATGATCACGGAACCTATACTACAATACTTCGATCCGGAAAGACCTGTTACCATAGAAACAGAAGCCTCAGATTACGCCATAGGAGCAATCTGCTCACAACCCGACGAAAGAGGGATCCTACACCCTGTGACATACTACTCAAGAAAGCTCAAGGATCCAGAGCGCAACTATGATATTCACGACAAGGAACTACTAGCGATCGTGGACGCACTACGAAAATGGGATACCTATTGTAAAACCACGGGCCCGAGGATCACGATCCTAACAGACCACAAAAACCTGGAATACTGAAAAACAAAACGCGACCTAAATCTGCGGAAGGCTCGATGGGGGGAACGACTGGCAAATTACGACTTCACAATCAAATACCGGCCAGGGAAACTAGCAGGAAAACCCGACATCCACACTCGAGAGTCAGGAGACTCTCCTTGGAAAGGGGATATGAAGCATCGACAGAATCACGGATGAGTCCTCTTGGCAGAAGGAAATTTTGAAACACTACATGCACTCCAGGTTAACATGGTGGAAACAATGAAACTCCAAATAGATAAGGAACTCCTGAACGAAATACGAGAATGAAGCGCCAAGGATAAGGAGGTCCAGGAAATCCTGAGGAAAAAAGTGAGCAGGACGACCCGCGACGGGAAAGTCGCACTAGGATTATGCGAGGAAAAAGGTGGGATACTAATATACGATGGCCTGATATGGATCCCTAACAACGACGAACTACGAATGCGGATATTAAGAGACCACCACGACGCGCAAGCTGCGGGACACCCGGGACGAGCACGAACCCTGCAACTGCTCAGCCGTTCCTTCTACTGGCCGGGACAAAGGAAGTACGTCAGCTGATACGTGGACCATTGCGACACCTGCAGAAGAATCAAGCCAATTAGACATGCCCCATTTGGACTACTGAAACCGGTCGCACCCCCACCCCGGCCCTGGAACTCAATATCGATGGACTTCCTTACGGGACTGCCAACTACCGATGAGAACGACGCACTATGGGTAATAGTTGATCGACTCACCAAAATGGGACATTTCCTAGCATGCTCCAGCACCTGGAACCCAGAGAACATGGCAGACGCATTCCTACAACATGTGATACAACCCCATGGACTGCCCAGCAGCATTGTCTCAGACAGAGGGTCACTATTCACCTCCGGATTCTGGGAACGCATAACAAAGACCCTGGGAATATCACAGAAACTCAGCATGGCATTTCACCCACAAACCGACGGACAAACGGAAAGAGTTAATGCAACCCTGGAACAATACCTTCGAGTATACTGCAATTACCAACAGGATGATTGGGGAAGGTTACTACCAATTGCCGAATTCTGCTACAACAATACCCGATCCGAAAGCACGAAAACAACCCCCTTCTTTGCGAACTATGGATACCACCCACAATTCCTTTCGGACCTCGGCAGCAAGGATGAAGAACTACCGGAAACCTCAGAATACATCACGGCACTACAACTGCTCCACAAGGAACTCAGCGCGGAAATGACGGAAGCACAAATGGCTCAAGCGGAACAGTCCAACAAGGCAAGACAACCAGATCCAGTCCTGCAACTAGGAGACACAGTCTGGCTGAGACGGAAAAACATCCAGACTCGATGACCCTCCTCCAAACTGGACTACAAGCAAATAGGACCTTACACCATCTTGGAAAAAATCGGATCCCGAGCCTATAAATTGGATCTGCCCCCCTCTATCAAAATCCATCCAGTCTTCCACGTCAGCCTCCTAGAACCCACAGCCAGCAGCGAGCCCATTCCCGGACACCGACAGCCCTCACCGCCACCCATCATCATCGACGAATAACAAGAGTGGGAAATCGACAAAATCCTTGACTCCCGAAGCCACCGCGCAAAGATCCAGTATCGAGTCAAGTGGACCGGTTTCCACGACCCCGACCGCATGTGGTATCCCACCAGCAACTTCGAAAACTCTCCGGAAGCAATTCGCCAATTCCACACCAAATACCCCCAAAAACCAGCACCACCCAATTAGCCCCACAGCTAAGAAATATGTCCGCCCCGCACTCCACCACCACTACGATTGACACTACTGAAGGCTGGACCTCCACCAACAATGATACCAGCAACGAATTCCCGACCACCACTAACGCCGACGATGGTTGGGGCGACGCCCCCGCTGCTACTACCACCGATGGATGGGGACCGGTACATACGGCACCATCCCCCCCACTCTCCGATAGGACAGTCCCGTACCAACGATCACGCCTCCCTACACTTGACCGCCTGCTATGACGACTACTGCGGGGTCCACCACCAAATGAAGAACGATAACTACTACCCTCAATGAAGCACCAGCCGGCGCCGCCGCCGCCCCCACTGGACATGAGACTGCCCAATGCCCCACCCCGAGGAACTACTCGAAATAACACGCGAACGACACCTCGACCCTATCAAAGCATGCGCGGACTGGTATCGAGGAAAGCGGGTCTGCCCTGACTGCCGGTTCCTGGTCAACATGGAAAACCACCACCTCCGCTGTAGTGCCGCCAACCTGCGGGAACCCCTGGCCGACATCACGACCACTCAAGAAGATCAAGAAAACACGGCACCCCCGGAGGAGTCTGCCGCCAATGACGAGGCTCACGCCGCCATCCCAGCAGCCCTCCGAGACGAACAGATATCCTTGCTACACGACATCGTAACCATGCTCCACCACACTACTACCAGAGACGCACACCGCAACCACGCCGTACACCGGACGCTCGCCCAGCGGATGTACAAATTCCACGACGCGGACCAACAGCAACTCCAGCAGATGGCTAACACCCTGGGGACCATCATCACCGAACAGCAGAGGATGAACGAACAATTCCAAGCCGAGCAGCAGGCTAGCCAGTCCATCCGCCTCCACCGCGCGTCCATCCGCCGCCGGACCCTGACAACCCGACATAACCTCGCTGGAGCTTCGGTCTGGAATGGGGGCATACTGTCACGAACCTGGCATGACAGTCTGATTGGTGCTGCTGCCGGTGCGGCGCTTGTCATAGCTGGTCTATGGCTCGTCCTCCTTCCAGCTGCCGGGGCCACCTACATCCTCCGAGGCGAGCCAGCTACACCATCAGAATGCCACACCGGCCGTTGGCATCTTCTCTGTTATCTTGCTTGCGCGTCCTTTTCTCCTGTCGTCTCTGTTATGTTGCTTGCGCGTCCTTTCTCCCATGTTTCAAGTAAAGTGTTTTCCGTGCGGCCTGCAAGTGCTATCATGTGTTTCCCTTGAATAGTTGCGATTGACTCTTTGTGTTGACTCATTGTATTGGAGGAACTGTGTCAGTCTCGCGGGCGAGCTGTTATTCCACAGAGGAAGGAAACGGGTATAAAGGAAGGGTGCGGTAGCTTGTCTGGAGATTCTTTCTCCACGCAATCTATTATCTCTCTCCACCAACTCCTACTTCTACCTTCCCGTGAAACCGGCGCTGCGACCGAAACCCTGAACCGAACGACCGTGCTACAGTGAAGACCATCGAGTGGCAGTAGACGACGACAACAAGAGACTGGGAGTTAGAGTCTCGCCAGCATAGACAGGGCTACGCCGAGGGACATCCTCAGACTTTGCCAAACCAGAGAGGGAAGTACTTGCCCGCGCCAGTGAGCTGAACAAACGCAGCCCGAGCGCCGAACACCGTAAAAGACCTACCGTGTAGGCACGCCGAGGAACTACGTCGCCTGTCGAGCCCCAGACAGTGCCAAGAAGTCAGGATCCTGACACCCCGAATGCGAACGGAACAAGGCATCTCGACACCAACCCGATGGGCTGTCCTCCCCGCTAGAACTGCCATATGCGTCCTGGCAGTCCGTAGCAATGGACTTCATCATGGAACTTCCAACCTTGGATGGCTGCGACCAGCTATGGGTAATTATCGACCGATTCCCAAAGATGGGGCACTTCCTCCCCCTAAGAAAAGAAGGAAAGAGGGCAGCAGACCTAGCCGTCATCTTTGCCCGACAGGTATGGAAGTACCAGGGCCTCCCCACTAATGTCGTGTCAGACCGCGACTCCAGGTTCACCTCGGAAACCTGGTAGGAGTTCCTACAGCTCTCAGGAATCAGGTCTCGCATGTCAACGGCGTTCCATTCGCAGACCGACGGCCAGACGGAGAGGCTCAACCAGACGATCAGAGCATACCTGCGCGCGTTCGTCAGCTAGGAACAAGACGACTGGGTGCGACTGCTACCAATGGCCGAGTTCGCCTACAACAATCCGACTACCGCAGGCAATGGTATGTCTCCGTTCTACGCTAACTATGGCTTCCTTCCGGCGGCCATGAATCCCACATCAACGGAGCCCCTTAACCCAGCAAGCTAGGTCTACACGCACTGGATGCACGCAGTACACGACGAGTCGCAGAAAGGCCTGGAAGAAGCACGGGAGCGAATGCGCCGATACACCGATCCGGCCCGAAAGGAACCCCCGGCTTACCAGGTAGGAGACTGGGTAAAGCTCAACAGGCGCAACATCAAAACGCGCTGACCTTCGAAGAAGCTGGACCACAAAAATCAGGGTCCCTTCCAGATTGAGATGATCGTTTCTCCGCTGGCTGTCCGCCTCACACTGCCCCGGAAATGGAAGATCCACAATGTCTTCCATGTCTCGCTACTTGAGCCATACCGAACCAGCGAGCACCGGGCACCCCCGGACCCCTCAAAGATACTCTGGGAAGCGGACGACATCGAACAGTCGGAAGAATACGACGTGGAAGAAGATATGTCCTCGGTTGAACGTGGCCGGGGAAATAACAAGCGAATTCTGTCATCGTTAAATGGCTCGACTATCCGGAACGTGAAGACTGGACGGAAGAACCATTTGACAACTTTTCGGTAGGTGGTCTGGAGAAGCTCCGGGAGTTTCACCAACAAAACCCAGACGCGTCGAGGGACTACCGACTCACCGACGCTCAAGCCGGGATGTCCATGAAATGCCCCGGCAAAGCAGGAGCAGTAGTAGGGATGAAGGGGCCGGAGGACTTCATCCTACACACACTCATGCCAGAAGACCCGCGTCTCGGGTACCAAAGAAAGGCCCGCTTCTCGGGCACTGATCTGACAGAATGCAACAAAGCCGAAGACCTGGCGCCGACAAAGAGTGCACGGGACCGAAACTGCTGAGAGTCAGGAAAACCATTCAGAACAGACGTATCGACCTCTTGGCGACCGACTCGGACTGGCAGAAATGGCGCAGACAGCATACAAGCGGTGAAGTGTGTCTCCGACAGCGCTGTCACTGCTCTAGCACACTAGTCTACCCCCAGAAGGATGTGGGTGCGGCCACTCCCGAGTATACGGGTTACTAGCACGAAGGACACCATGCCTCTCCCGATTACCTGTGCCGACTGTGACCCCGGAACCCCACCGAGCCGGCCAAGCCTTGACGCAGCGCGGCGGCGAGTACGACTCAATATGGCACGACAGTAAGAGTACGCAATGGCTTACTCTGAGGCCCCAGTCGTCCGAGGCTCCCTGGTGATAAACCGGCTGGCCAGCGACTGGGAGAAATGCAGGGGCGGAGGACTGCATTCAGCGGACAAACGTCAGGTCCGGCAATATCGATCCGGAGAAAGAGGTGGGCTACTTAGATAGAGAAAAAGCATCTCTCTCAGCTTCGGGACAAAGCTAGAGAAGGGGGGAGTAGTGTTACACCTCAAAGGAAACACGGGAAAAAGATACTGAGTTAGTTACATTGTCGGGGTACGTGAGACTTTACTCAGGACCGCTCGAAGGAGAAAGTCGAGTCTAGTCAGCTTCAGAGAGTCTTGGCGGGAGATAGCCTCGGGATTAGACTTTATGGCCGTAATGTACCTAAGGGGCTAATCTCCGGACGAACTGCAAACGCAACTAAATACGGGATACGAGGGGTGAGGTCATGGAACCGATAACCTCTCTTGCTCTGATAGGCCAGTAATTCACTCACCCATGGGGCTTGAGGGGATTATGCGGTGCGGGGATCAGTCGGCTTATCATTAGACCAGCCAGGACCAATGAAGTTGTAAGAACCGTGCCCGTGGGGTTCCGGGGTCTTGACTAGCGGACAGAACTCTCGGGAAAGGAATGAGAAGTACGGTTTCTCCCCGTTGAGAAAAGAGGAGACAGCATCGAATGTGCTCTCAACAGAAAACCCCGAACAAAAGACCTAAGATTATTCCGTTTTCAATTATCGAAAGTAGCCTGATTACCCTTGATTCTCTCTACACTCCGGTTACGATGCAACCCCAGTGTCACAATCTATGACGTTTTGGATCCAAAGCCTTCAAATCACTCCCAGGCTGCCCATTACAGCAAGTTCGGCACATGTGCTCACCCTCTACTTATCCCCTGGACTGTAGAAATTGAGTTTCCGTGCCATTTGGACCCTGACAACCACAACTCTCGATCGTAGTGGAAGAAATAGCCTATTGTACCCCCCAATACTGAACGTTATTTTGTTCTTTGATATCTGAACTCTCATGCTATCAATTCTCAGAGCTATGGCCTTTCTGGTGGGAGATAAATAAGTCACCTTGTGGGGAGTGTTCGGTACTTTGGCGAGAACATCAGCAACCCCAACATGACTGAACCAGTTGTTCGCCATCAACCCAAAAATAAATCCAACACCATCTCGTCCTCGGACAATGATCTCCAGCCGTATTCTGGTCAATCTGTCATGAAGCGATCTTCGCAGGCTGAATGGGCAGTCAAGATGATGCGATTGACGAAAAGTCACTCGGGTACTATCGCGAATCCTACTCCCCCAACTTCATCGGCCTCGCCAGCATCAACACCATCACCCCAGTCCTCCATATTCCATCCCATGGTTCCTGTAGCTTTTCCGCATAAAGCCTAAAATACACTTCCTGCAATATTCCGAGGTCTCGATGCGATAGAGCCAATTGCAATCCTGAGGCTATTTTTGACCGATTCGCTTCTAAAGACAATATCCGACAACACCAACGAATACGCCAGCCAGAAGCTTGCTGAAGAGAAGAGAAGTGGTGGCCGGCAGTGGGAGGAGGTTGTGCTGGAAGATATAAGTTGTTGGTTGGGAATTGTGCTCTATATGGGTGTTCATTCCTCCCCATCGGTCGCAGACTACTGGGAACACGACGGATTGAAACCTGCCCATCCCATTGCCCAGTTCATGAGCCAGACGCGATTCGAACAGATCAAGCGATACTTTCATGTCTCTTCACCAAAGCTTGAGCTTGTCACTCCAACTGGACAGCGACTATGGCATGCGAAAGTTAATCCGGTTCTTGAGCAGCTTCGGAAAAGTTCAAAAGCATACCGGATGCCATCAACCAATGTTGCCGTGGATGAAGCAATGATCTGATGCACGGGTCGGTCTCAGGATACCTGTGACACTGGGGTTGTATTGTAACCAGAGTGGGGAGAGAATCAAAGGTAATCAGGCTACTATCGATAATTCACAACGGAATAATCTTAGATCTTGTGTGTTGGGTTCGGTGGTAGTGTTGGTGAGGATGTTCGTGCTGATGAGACTTTTTTTTCCCCTCGAGGGATTCCCTCTTTTTTATTTCACTGGGAACCCTAGTGAGACTGGATGAGTCGGCCCCCGGTTCCCCCGAGGCTCTTGGCCCATGGGGAGGATTCATTGGTCCTGGCTGGGGTGTTGATAAGGGAGGCGGGGTTCTCATGCAGCTCGGCGGGGTAACCGGAGTAAGGTTTTCCCGTTTCACTGCACTCTCCCCGCGCCTCCAGGGTTAAGGTCCTAAGTCCGTCCCTTACGGCCGTAACTCTTAATCCCGTTTCTTATCTCCCGCCTAGACTCTCTGAACCCGAGGTTCGCTTCCCAGCGGGTAAGACCGGAGTAAAGTCTTTCTCCGCATTCCGCTCCCCTCTCCTGGAGTCTCCTTTTCCGATTGGTCTCTTATGGGGTTTCGTCTCTATCTGCCCGACTCTCGAGTGTAACACTACCTCCTCCCCCTCCTAGCCTCGTCCCGAGTGCTAGCATTGGTCTATCTAGGTAGCCCGTCTCTTTTCTTTGATCAAGAGATTCTTTCAACGCCGAGTTTCGGTCAGTGTCATGGACTGCAGTCCTCCTCCCCTGCAGCCCTCCGGTTGAGCTAAGTCAAGCGAGAAACCCTCTTACGGGAAAAACTCGCTCCCCTGTCGCAGCACCCCTAGCGGATGCGCTCAACCGGCCCTCGGATCTGGGTGGTCTTCCGACCGGTCCGAGATCCTACTGTTGGAGTATTACAAATCGTGACGAGACGCGGTCCGGTGAACTTGGCACATGGAAGGAGTGACCGGGGTATTCCGCCCCGCCCCTACCACCGGTGTGCACACAGAGGTGTATGATATCTGGTGCGCTCGTCCGGCTTTGCAACTGTTGATACTCTGTTGTATGACTTTTCGGGGTGATCTTCCTTAGACATATCGTTCGCCCACGGCCGGAAGCATGTGATGTTTTTCTGATTCTTTTCCACATGCAACGAGTGACTTTCGTGACTTAGTGTTTGTGCCCGGGTATTCCCTCGCAAGTGTTCAGACAGAGGTGTGTCGTACCGAACACCTACGGCTTCCGGTCGCTTAGGTTCGATAAGTCTTTGGTGATCGTTGGGACGTAGACCTCCTCCACTGCGTCCCCTACCGCCGGACTCTCTGCCGCTCGAGCCGGTGAAGCTATCCGAATAGCCGGTAGTCTCTCGGAGCGTCCGGGTTCCGTCGATGAAACTCTCGGAGTATCTCCAGACCTCCTACTGAGAAGTTGTCGAATGGTTCTTCCGTCCAGTCTTTTCGTTCCGGATAGTCGCGCCATTTGATGAGGTAAAGAATTCGATTTGTGCTTCCTTGGCCGTGCTCTACTGACGCCATGACTTCATCGACGTCGTATTCCTCCGATTGTTCGATGTCGTCCACTTCCCGTAACACCTTCGACGGGTCCGGGGGAGCCTGGTGTTCGCTGGTTCGGTAGGGCTCGAGTAGCGAAACGTGGAAGACATTATGGATATTCCATTTTCGGGGCAGCATGAGTCGGACGGCCAATGGGGAAACGATTTTTTCGATTTAGAATGGACCATGATTTTTGTGGTCCAATTTCTTCGTGGGGCGCCGTGTTTTGATGTTGCGGCCACTGAGCATCACCAGGTCTCCTACCTGGTATGCCGGGGGTTCTTCCCGTTCCGGATCCGTGTACTGCCGCATTCGTTCCTGCGCTTCCTCCAACCCTTTCCGCGCATCGTCGTGTACCGCTCGCATCCAACGGGCGTATGCCGTACTTGCCGTGTTGAGGGGTTCTGTTGCCGCGGTTTCTGCAGCCACTGGGTGGAAGCCGTAGTTAGCATAAAACGGGGACATACCGTTTCCCATGGTGGCCGAGTTGTTGTAGGCGAATTCGGCCATTGGCAAAAGGCGCCGCCAGTCGTCCTGCTCCGTGTTGACGAACGCTCATAGGTACGCCTCAATTGTTTGATTGAGGCGTTCGGTCTGCCCGTCAGTTTGCGGGTGGAACGCCGTGGACCTGCGGGGTCTGATCGCGGAGAGCCGCAGGAATTCCTTCCATGTTTCCGAGGTGAACCGGGAGTCTCGGTCTGACACTATATCCGTTGGGAGGCCATGGTGCTTCCATACTTCCCTGGCGAAGAAGACGGCCAGATCGACCGCTGTCTTCTTTTCCTTGTTTAATGGTATGAAGTGTGCCATCTTAGTGAATCGGTCGATAACCACCCATAGCTGGTCACATCCGTCCGAAATAGGAAGATCCGTGATGAAGTCCATTGTAATGGACTGCCAGGGGGCGTAAGGCACTTCCAGTGGGGAGGACAGTCCGTAGGGCTGGTGCCGGGTCGTCTTGTTGCGCTGACACTCGGGGCAGCTCCTGACGAAGTCGATTATTCGTTCGTTCATCTTTGGCCCCCAGAAGTTTCGTCGGATTAGTTCGATGGTTTTGTCCTGCCCCATATGCCCTGCTATTTTTGTGTCGTGCTCCGATTTCAGTATCCCGGGTACTAGACCCCTTGGTACCCACAGCAGGTTTCGTCGGTATAAAACCCCGTTCTCGAGGCTTAGTTCCTTGACCGTTCGGTCTTTCGGCAACGGTTCCTCCGTTGCCACTGCCTGTTTCTTGGCCTGCTCGTAGACCTTGTCCTTCCTTCCTTCTTCCCTGACGTCTGTTAGGAAGTCCTCTGACCATCTTCTTGCCGGGAGGGATACCATCCTGGCTGAGGAGCATATGAAAGAGCGCCCCAGCCTTTCTTCGAGATGATTTTTTCCCAAAACCATCGTCATCGGCTGGTTTTCTATCCCCCCTTTTTCCGCGCGGTACTCCGGCCGCCTTGACAATGCATCCGGTTTCCCGTTCTGAGTCCCTGGGCGGTAGTAGATTCTGAAGTCGATTCCGGCCAGTTCCTGTGCCCACCGTGCTTGTCGTCGGTTGAGTATCTTTGTCGTGGTGAAGTTTTCCAAGTTCTGGTAATCCGAATATACCTCCACTTGGTGCGTGGCTCCCTCGCAGTACCGCCGCCAGTGTTTAAAGGCGTCCACTATTGCTAGGACTTCCGTGTCGTAGATTTCGTAATTGATCTCCGCTGGGGTGAACTTCCCCGAGTGAAAAGCGACCGGATGGAGGCGGTTTTCCGAGTCCCGTTGTGACAGGATGGCTCCTATTGCGAAGTCCGATGCATCCGACTCTATTATCACGGGTTTGGTTGCGTCGAAATGTGCGAGAATCGGAGCCGTAGTGAATCGTGCCTTTAGTTCCCGGAACGCCCCTTCTGCTTCTGGGCTCCATTTCCATTCCTGTCCTGCCTCCTACTTGGTTAACTCTGTGAGAGGTCTTGCTATCCGGGAATAGTCCTGGATAAAGCGTCGGTAGAAGTTAGTGAATCCCAGGAACGCTTGCACTTCCTTGAGCGATTTCGGCGCTTCCCATGACAGCACCGCTTCCACTTTTCCTTTCGACATCTTGATTCCTTCTTTCCCGATAATATAGCCCAGGAATTCCACTTCCTCGGTCCTCCACACGCATTTTTCCGGGGAGACTGCGAGTCCGTTTTTTCGTAGCCCCTCCAGGACCTCCTTGACCAATCGGTCGTGTTCTTCTATCGTTTTGGCGTATATCAGGATGTCGTCCATATATGCTAGTACTCCTATGTCGAGGACGTCGGACAGCACGTGGTTCATCATGTCCTGGAAGGTGGAGGGAGCGTTGGTTAGCCCGAAGGGCATTACCTTGAATTCGAACAGTCCGTATCTGGTCCGGAACGCCGTTTTCCACTCATCGCCTTGTCGCATTCGGATCAGGTTGAATCCGTTTTTGAGGTCTAGCTTTGTGAACCAACGGGCTCCTTGGACGCGGTCCTGCAACTCTTGCATGAGCGGCAAAGGGTAACGGTTGGGAATCGTTATTTTGTTGAGACCCCGATAGTCTACACACAGTCGTAGGCCTCTGCTGTTTGGTTTCTGGACGAACAGGATGGGAGACCCTGCCGGTGACGTGGACCGCTGGATTTTTCCTGTGTTCTCCATTTCCTTGAGCCATTCCCTGAGCGCTTTTAGTTCGGTTTCCGATAGCGGGTAGATTGGTCCCCACGGGGGGGTGCTTCCTTCTTTGAGGTCGATTTTGTAGTCGTACTGCCGGTGCTCGGGTAGCGAGTCCGCCGCCTCCTTGCTCATAATTCCCATGAATTGCCGGAACTGAGGGGGTACTTGTTCGCCGGCGTCCTCTTGAATGGCTGAGACGTACCCGATTGTTTTGGCCTCTGGATCCGACAGCACCGATTCGTCCCACGATAGGGAGAACTCGTTGGTTGCGGCCTTGGTACAGTTTTCCAGGCATCAAGGGCTGTTGAACCGGACCTCCTCGTTTGTCCATGCGCCTTGAGGTGGGTGGGCCGCAATCCATCCGAAGGGCAGAAAGATGTCGATGTTTAGGTCCATTACCGAAATCTCAAACTTCTCTAGCGAGCAGTGCTTCCGGTGCTACAGTTTTATAACCTCGGTGTAATACTGCCCTGCCTCAGGGACTTTTTCTCCCATGTAACTTTCAATGGTCCGAGGGTGTCGGTGTTCCTTTTTCTCAAGTTTTAGTTGTCTGACTGTTTTCTCATTGATCAGGGCTATGGAGCAGCCAGTGTCAAGTAGCACTCGTACCCCGTGCTTTGCTTCGCCCTGGTGTAAGCACATGGTGATGACTGGGCGAGCATCCCCGGATCCTTTTTTGTTGGTGGCCGTGTTTATTGTACTGGGAGCTTCCGGTCGCAACCGTCCCAGGCTCCTCAAAAATCCGAATCGGAGTCGTTCCAGGGAGCCGCCTCTATCATTCGGGGTGGCTCGGCTTCCTCTATCGCCATGGTTTCCACGGCCGCCACCTTTTGCTGTTTGGCCAGGTGCTTGTCTGGTCCTTCCATCGACTTTCTTTTCCCTCCGGCGGGGCCCGTCTTGGTCGTTACCGCCGCCGTTTTCCATGGAGCCACTGGGAGGCTGGTACCTCGGGAGGTGGTGAAGGCATAGCATTCGAATGTTTTATGCCCCGGCCTTCCACATCTCCAGCAGTTTTCTGTTGCCTTGTATTCCTCCTGCTCTTTCGGAGGGACTCCCTGCAAGGCTACTTCCAGGCTTACCCATGCCCTCTTCTTGCCCGGCGGTGGTTTCCCTGGTTCGGAATGCTGCTGGGGCCGTCCCGGGGTCCTTGCTTCTTTTCCTCTTTCTTTTTCCTTTTTGGGGTCCTTTCCCCCCTGTGGTTGGCCCTTTGTCACTTCTTGGGCGGTCTTAAGAGCCTTCTTCCGTTCCAGCTGCAGGCCTGCTTGGTGGGTGGCCTGCAAGAACCCATCATCATCCGCGAAGTCCCCCAGGTAGTGGGCGAACCGCATATCCAGGATCAAATCTGGCATTGCCAGGTCGACTTTTTCCCGGAGCGCTTCGCCCGTTGCTCGTGCAAAGTTGTTCAGCGCCCGGAGTTCTGTCAGGTAGGCTCGGATAGACCCTTGATACCTAAGCTGTCCCAACTTGAGTTGGGCGTCCGCGGCTTCCCGCTCGTTCCGGTATTCGGTCCTGATTGCGGAGGCGTAGTTAACCCAAGTATCGCGTTCCCCTAGTTCTCGGTAGCGCTGGAGGTGCTATACCAAAGCGGTATCCGTTAGGAGGGTGCCAATCCAGGCGATCTTCTGCCTGTCGACCGTCTCCGGATAAAATCCCAGATACATCGTGACGGACTCCCACCATTGGTTGAAGGCGGACGAACTTTTTCCGTCAAATTTTTCGGTGTTCTCTATCTTCAGGCGGGAGGTTCGGATTTGTGGTTCGATCGGCCGGACGGGGGCCTGGGCCGCCGCGATTCCTGCTCCTACTAGCCCGGCTATTTCTCCCGGCGTGAGCATAGTCGCCAGTTGTCAGGTCGTAGGTTCTGCGGCGTGTGGTGGGGGCCGTCCTGTGGGCAGGTTCTGTTCGTATAAGTCCTCGTCGCCTTGACTCGGGGCCGGTGCTTGCTGCGGCGGGGGTCCTGGGGGTGGTTGGAATCCTCCCCCTCCTCCCACGGTCGGGAGTGCCGGGGGTCATTGTCGTCTCAGGGTGCTCCCGAGCAGCGGGCTCCCTAACGTAAGGCGGGTTGGGGCCCTGGGTTGGGCGGGTCCTGGCGGGGTCGCCGGGAGGGGTACCGTGGTTGCCACCCTTGTTAGTTTCTCCCGGGCTCGGGCCAGCTGATGCTCTAGCTCGGCCATTCGCTTGCGGTCCTTGTCTCCTTGTCTCTCGACGACCTCGACTTTCTGCTGGTGGTTAGCCACCCACTTCACAACATTACCTTGGAACTCTGCCAGGTGGGTTTTCCTGGCCAGATTTGCTTCCGACAGGAACGCCACCGCGTCGTGCATGCGGGCCACCTGGGTGGCTTGGTGCATTCGCTGTACTTCTTCGGTCGTTGTTCGCTCAATGATGGCCTCCCAGACCTGTCGAGTGAACGCCTGGTATGTGTTAGCCACCACCATCAGCTCGTTCCTTACCCAGTCCCCCGAAATTAGCTCCTTAGCTTCCAGCTGTTCATAGACGTATTGCGCTCCCTGGGACAGGCGGTTGTAGGCTGCCTCGATTCGCCGAATACGCCGGTCCGTTCGGTCCATGGTGTTACCGCAGACGTCCAGTAGCTGGCGCAGGTCCAGCTCAGCCTGTTGCTGATGATTGGCCATCGCTCGCATCCATCCGACCGGGTTGGCAATCTCCAGGGCTTCTTCTCGGGGTTCTTCGTCGTTCGTGATCTGTAGGAGACCGCGAGGGGCCTCCAGGCGGAGCATGTTGTAGTCCAAGGTAGTGGACATAGTAGTTCTCCTAGTAGGCATCTAAGAAGTCTCCGGTGTAAATGGTTTCGTCGTAATCGAATGAGTAGTCGAATAAGTCGAAAAGTTCGTTTTCGTTGAAATCGGCTGGTTGGGATAGCAGTGCGCAGTTCCACCACTGTTGGGTATACCAATGGTACGGGGCGCACTCGACTTTTTTGTGGGCTGCCCTCGGTCCGTCGAAGAATTCGTCCCACTGTTCGTATTTTGCGATTTCGTTGTCGATTGACTGAAAGGTGTAGTCGAAGGAGTATTGAGACTTAGGTTCCAAGAAGGTAGCTAGTTCGAGTAGGTAGAGGTGGTCTTCGAAGTAGGTGTCGTCGAAGTAAGTCATGAAAGTAGGGTGATTTGAGATCAAGATTATAGTGTGACACTGGGGTTGTATTGTAACCGGAGTGGGGAGAGAATCAAAGGTAATCAGGCTACTATCGATAATTCACAACGGAATAATCTTAGATCTTGTGTGTGGGGTTCGGTGGTAGTGTTGGTGAGGATGTTCGTGCTGATGAGACTTTTTTTTTCCCTCGAGGGATTCCCTCTTTTTTATTTCACTGGGAACCCAAGTGAGACCGGATGAGTCGGCCCCCGGTTCCCCCGAGGCTCTTGGCCCACGGGGAGGATTCATTGGTCCTGGCTGGGGTGTTAATAAGGGAGGTGGGGTTCTCATGCAGCACTGTTAGCATATTTGGTGATAGTAGTCAGTTTTGTGGGTAGCATAGCGAGCTGAGTCTGGGTTCGTTCTGGGAGGCCGGCATCGAATTTGTCGATGTAGGCGGAGTTGTTATAGTTAAGGTCCACAATGATGTTCTGGAATTCGGCCCAATACAGTGCTGTTGATCGGGCTCCTTGCTCTATCTTCATATACTTAACCCTAGCTACTTCTTTTGCGTCGATTTCGCCAAATGCGCGGTGGATAGCCATCTTGAAACTTTCCCAGGTGATGAAGCTGCTTTTCCCCTGGGTGATGGAGGGTTGGATCCATTTCCACGCTGCTCCTCGACACCGGCTGTTTGCATAATGGACTTTTCCGCTATCATTCTGGAATCGGTGTGCTTCGCAAGTGAACTTTAGTTCACATTGTACCGGGAAGGCTCGGAGCTTGCTGCGATCTCCATAGTATAGTTCCGGGTCTTCAATCTTTGGCTGACTGGCTCTATCGCCTCGTCCTCGTTGTGCGATGAGTTCATGTAGGAGGGCTTGCATGACGTCTGGGCCGCCAGTTCCTGAAACTTCGGTCATTCTTCTTGGTTGTTTGGGGGTGTCGGGGGTCTTGGGCCGGGATTGCGGTTCTGGGGTTACTGGGCTCGGGATGCGTGCGTCGTCTGGTACTGCTCCGATTTCCCCGAGGTCGAAGGTATTGGGGTCGAGGTCGTCTACCTCGAACTCGTGTTCTGGGTCTGGTTGATCCACGGTGACTTATTCTTCCTTCTCGAGGATTGTTCGCTACGTCAGGTGTCAATTTGGGGACGCAATCTAGTGTCAGGATCCTGACTTCTTTGCACTGTCTGGGGCTCAACTGGCGACGTAGTTCCTCGGCGTGCCTACACGGTAGGTCTTTTCCGTCGTTCGGCTCTCGGGCTGTGTTTGTTCAGCTCACTGGCACGGGCAAGTACTTCCCTCTCTGGTTCGGCGAAGTCTGAGGATGTCCCTCGGCGTAGCCCTGTCTAAGCTGGCGAGACTCTAACTCCCAGTCTCTCGGTGTCGTCGTCTACTGCCACTCAATGTTCTTTACTGTAGCACGGTCGTTCAGTTCGGGCTTTCGGTCGCAGCGCTGGTTTCACGGGAAGCTAGAAGTAGGAGTTGGTGGAGAGAGATAATATTCTATTTTGATCTAATGGGCGCGGTAACTACAGACCTTATGCCCTCCTCCTCGCCGTACCACCCCCGTGGGGCTCCCATCTTTCCCTGATGCCGCCAAAAGAAAAGGAAAACGCGAGCGAAACAAAGGAAATCCGTAACAAAGATGCGACCATACAGAGATAGCTCTGACAACTAGCCTCCCCCGTCGGCCCCGAGTCCCGGCAGTTTTGTAAATACATCGTAAAAGGGATTGTGGTAGTATGAAAGCGTTAGAGGAAGTAGTGCAATACCAATACCTTTTGGGGTACCTTCTTAGACGGCCATCACTGTGTCAGTGGGAGCGGCATTGTCGCGCCGCATTCCCAGTGTGATTTTGGCGAGGGTGGGGCAGTTCCGGTCGCTGGCTTTGTGGGGTTGGTGGCAGTTGGAGCAGCGGATCGGAGGGTGGTTGCATGAGTGTCCTGCTTTGCAACTCGCGATTGCACAAGGGTGGTTCTTCATGGGGTGGGGCTGGGCACACACCGCGCAGGTGTAGTTGCTGGCGGTGCATCGCTGTGTTGGGTGCCCAAAGGTCTGGCACTTGTTGCATTGGGTGGTGGGGCCGAACATGATGTATTCGGTGATGGTGCATTCTCGGTTAAACATCGCGAGGCTGGTGGCACCGAGGGACTTCTTGGTCATCTCCCCGATGAAGGTGATGATCATGGAAGAAGCCTTCTTACCCTGACGGCGTTCAGGGCTGGTGAGCCATCGTGGTGTTTGTCCCATTCGGAGGGCAGGGTAATTGGTTTCGATTTCTGTGCGGACGGCTTCGGGGGTGGCAGTGGTAGGAATGCTGTTGACGATGAAGCGTGTCCATCGCTGGCTGATTCTGGACAAGGCGATTGGGAATTCGTGGAGGGCATCCTCAAGGATGGCCAGGTAGGGTTCGTAGGTGGTGCTCAGGTACTGCGGGGCGACCGTGAGTACGAGGTTGTTGGTGGCAGTAATGTTTGCCAAGATGAGGGGTGGGTGTTCGATATCGGCATGGTTGGTGATGGCTTTGTTGACCAACTGGAGTGCGCGGTTGGCGGCCTCCTTACGGTCGTTGGGTGCGGTTGTGAGGCTGAAAATTATCAACCTGTCCGCTGTCGGGTAAGGCTTCGGAAGGATCGTCTCCTTCTTGGCCTTCTTCTTGCTCCTGACCTCCGTGAACTCCTTCGGCTGCTTCTCCACTACCTGTGCATAGGTCGGTGCGGTTGGTGGGGTAGGTTTCTTGGTGGTGGGTGGCTTCGGGCTTTGTTGCGTTGGTGCCAGTGTGGCCACGGGGGCTGCACGGGTGATGGGGGTGGGGCGTGCGGAAAGGGTGGCGACTTGCTTGGTGAGCTCGTTGACGGTGTTGGTCAGGGTGCGGATTTGTTGCTGTGTTTCCTCCTCCCGGTTTTTGATGTCTTGGAGGCCCGGGATCCTGACAGTGGTTGACTGGTTGGCGAGTTGTTGCTTTAGTTCCTCGCGGACGAACTGGCACATGGGTACCAGTATTGCGTCGATGAGGCGTTTGGTTTGTTGGTTGTGGTGGGAGGCTGACTTCCAGGTGAGAAAGCTCGCGAGGGTGTCCGTGTCATGGTCCCATTTGGGGGCGTAATCTTTCTCGGCGTCGAAGGCCGGCATGTCAGAGATGTTCGGGTCTGGGATTGCGGGTATGGTAGGAGGTCGGGGTGGTCCCATTGTCCCGGCGCCAAAGGGTGGTGGGTTTGTTGTTGTCGTAGGGGGCCTCGTTGCCATGGTGATGCAGAGTTTTCGTGGACAGGTGTCCACTTCTTGGTGCGGGGTTGGGTGTTGTGCGCTAACCGAGCGACCGCGACGCGGAGCGAAATCGGGCGGGCGGCGACAACAAAGAAGTAGGAGAGGACCGTCGAGTTCGTAGATAGAAAGACCGTGGAGTTATGAAGCTCCAGAGGGTATTTCCAGCGAAATCAGTGGTGGGAGTAAAAAGCTGTTTGGCGGCGAACGAAAATTTTGCGGTGGAGTGAAGGATAATATGCCATTTAATTCGCTTGTGCTTCAGTACTTCAGACTACATGCACTCCTCCACGCCATACCACCCCCATGGGGTTCCCATCTTTCCAACCGCCAAACAGAACATTCGCACCAAATGAAAG
>Ga0307508_10002239_pt1 | contig 20625 bp, 25 predicted proteins | sample 9_EM_MG_FD_203089 | JGI IMG/M metagenome (GOLD analysis project Ga0307508, IMG submission 203089) | Populus trichocarpa ectomycorrhiza microbial communities from riparian zone in the Pacific Northwest, United States - 9_EM | ecosystem: Host-associated > Plants > Roots > Unclassified | place...
ACAGATAGGTCTTGACGCTCGAATCGGCAAAGGTCACCGTATTCACGGCGCCGAACCCGTTGACGCCGTACCCGATCTGTTGCGATCCCGGTAGCGTGGCCGACAGGTAAAACCCCGTCGTCGAATCCTTCGTGTAGGTGATCGAGCGGCCACCGGGACTTGCTGTGACGACGAGCGTGCTGGCCGCCTGCGCATAGCTCAGGGACTTGCCGTCCAGCATCACCCGCTGGGTCAGCGATCCCGTGCCGTCGAAGACGTAGTAGCCGTCGGCCGGCGTGCGCAATGTCCATTGCGAGGACCCGCTTCCAAGCGTGGTGACGCTCAGTGCAGGCCGATCAAGCGCGGTCGTGGTGAAGGTCCCGGCGGGATTCTCGGTGTAGGCGACTCTGCTGCCATTCGGAAGGACAACCCACACTTCCTTTTGCCCATTGTCGGGCTGGCTCTTGAGCAGCGGGAAGGACCTGGACAGGCTGCCATACGGTTTGCCGTTGGGATAGTCGTTGGGATAGTAGTAGCCAGGCGCAGTGCCTCTGACCGATGCAGACAGGTTGGACGTGGTCGGCAGTGATGAACCGCGTCCGGTGAAGTCGGCGAGACCGACGCCGACGTCCCCCCAGGTCCAGCGACCACCGCCAGCGCTCGAGTAGAAACGCCGAATGCGTAGCAACCCGTCGGCCGAAACGTAGTCCGTGTCGCTCTCGGTTTGCACCTGATCCACGGGGTTCAGAGGATCTCCGTAGAGCACCTTCTTGATCTTGCACGTCGGGCAATCCGGAACCTCGCGCCAGCACCATACATTGCGCGATGGAAGTTGGGCGCCATTGAGGGTAACGGTCGTTGTTGGCCCAGCTCCCCCCGACCACCCACCGGACTCAGGGCATAGGTGCTTGCCGTAGGTCGCAATCCCACCGCCGGAGTCACCCACGATTGTTCGCGCCCCTTGCGTCCCGCAAGCCGGGGTGAACGAGGTCTTGATGTTGCTCGTCGTACTTCGCCAGTTCGGCTGCCCGTTGAGAACCACGGTCAGGCCTGCCGTGTATCCGGTCGCGTTATAGGAGTTGTCCTTGAAACATCCGCCACCGCATTGATTGGTCGCAGACGAGGCCATGCATTGGTCGTAGGCTTGGTCTACAAATGCGTTGTAGGCTGCCAGAGCCTCATCTGACGAGGGGTAGTCGCCGTAGTACTGACAGTCCCAGATGCACCAGGCCCATGAGATCGAGCGGTATTCCGTCTTGGCAACCGCCGGACTCGAAAACAGCGAGAGAGAGAATGCGAGGGCGATTGAAGCCAAGGTCAGTAGTCGTACCAATCTCGGTTGCATGTTTGCTCGTCTTCCAAATGCCGGACCGTTGTCCCGGCGGGGTGAATGGGTCTTGTGGTTGCGGCATATCAGCGGCGTGCGCTTGCTGGGCCGGCTGGCATCGTTCTGCGGGGGTGTTGGGTCGGCTCGCATCTAGGCGGCAACGGCCGGTTGTGTCGGCCTCGGGCGAACGCACGCGAGAAGCGCCAGAGAACGGGGGCTGGGGGTTCTACTCGGAGAAAGGGCGAGGCCAACTGGCCGAGCCGCAATGGCTACGCTGTGTCGCGGCCGCCGCGGACGCATTACCGCGCCACTTTGTACAGAAGTCTTGTCGCGCAACTACGCGCGGTCCGAGCGAACGCGTTCGACTCATCGATCAACCCTCCCCAGGCCATTGTGATTTGGTGGCCTCTGTGCTGGCTAACCAGCGTTGGACCGTTTGTGGCCTGGCGAATGTAGCGAATTGTTCGTCGTTCGCACAAGCTGTCAGGTCTTACAGTTGTCGATCTGTTTCGAATGCAGTAGCTGCCGCTGACATTCGACGTTAGGAGTATCGCGCCTTCGGACTGGCCACCGCACCGTCATGGGAGCCGCAGGATGGCAGCGGCTCGGATGGAGCGTGCTGGCGCTGGCGATCGTTTGAGCGCGGCGCTGGGCCTCGTTTGAGTGCGTCGTGCGTCAGTCGGGTCGGATGAACTCCGATAGGCAAGCTCGCACTCTCGCCTCCCCGTCGTCCGTAGCGAGAGCCTGCAGCGGACTCTGCTCACCAAGCTCAGCTCGCGGCTGATGCATCCAGAGCTCCAACGGCCCCACCAGCGTACCGGGCGCCTCGGGCTGCATCGCGTGCCCGAGCTCGAGGAGGATGCGTCGAATCGTCGCCAGCGCCAACAAGTCAGACACCCTACTGGTTGAACTCATTCGCCGAGGCCGTCAGACCACGTCCACGGGCGATGAAATCACCCGCTGATAGCGAGCCATCACCGTCGGGTTCGAAACTCCCAGCCAACGCGCCACCTCATCGGGCGCCTTGCCGCGCCGCAGCTGCCGCAGCGCGAAGGTGTGCCGAAGGCGGAAGCTGCCGCCCTCGACATCGTCAACGCCGGCAGCCCGCAGGACCTCCTTGGTGGCGTTGTACTGAGCGACCTTGCCCCAGGGCTTGCCGGTGCTCTTGGTCGACGGAAAGACCATCAGGCCCGGAACGCTCTGCTCTGCCCGCACGTCGAGCCAATACCGCAGCAGCTGGCCAGCCCACGCAGCCACCGGCGTCTCGCGCGCCGGCCCATTCCCGTTGCCGGCGACACGCAGCTTCCACGGGACCCCCTTCGCTGAACCGCCGTCGACCACGACAGCCGGACAGTCCAGCGCCCTCACCTCACCTGGCGTCAGGCCCGCCCCCAGCATGAGCCCAACCGAAGCGCGGTTGCGGACCTCCTGCCACGGCTGCCCTGCGGTCGCCCTGCCCGGCCTCACTGCCGAGAGGTAGGTGACCAGGTGCTTCGCTTCAGAGGCTGCCAGAAAGTCCGGTAGCGGCTCAGCGTCGGGCGAGTTCGCGAACCGGATGTCGGGGCGGTAGGCAATGAGTGCGGTCGCCGCCGGATTCGGTAGGCGGTCGTGGACTCGGGCGACGTGCGAGAGGACTCGATCGACCAAGCGCAGCAAGCGCTTGGAATAACGTGCTGAAAGGTCGTTGGGGCCGCCCCGAGACCCAAGGAAGGACTCGAGGTCGGATGCGCGGATGTCGGCAAGCCGGAGACCGTTTCCGACCGCCCACGCCGTCAACGCCGACCACATGTGCTCGTAGACCTCGGCAGAGGACTCGCGCTGCAGGAGTCCGGCCTGCTCGGTTTCAGCGAGCCAGCCTCGGAATGCCTCGTGGTACTCCGCGGGACTCGCCATATCGGCATTTGCGAACAGGTCCAGGTTCATGAGCAGAAGTTGAGAATGAACTAACCGCGTTGTGGTTGCATTCTATAGCCAGCGGGCTCCGCCCGCCAATTCACAAGCGCAAACAACAAACAAGGTCGGCGGTTAGTTCATTCTCTGGCCCGCTACGGGATCACTGAAGACTTCGTGCTTGCCGCTCGCGACCATCCCGCGGGTGCGAATTGCCGACGCCGAGGACCACGACGCGCATGAGCCATGGCTCGGCCTCGGTGCCCGCGCACGAACGCCAGGCTGGCGAGTCAAGCGTGGACTATGCCAAGTGCGTCTAGTCGCCACAGCCAGCGGCGCAAGGAAATTCGAGGCCAGCCTCGTGTCCGTCAGCGCACCGACCGCCTTGACCGGGTTCGGGGACATGGAACCGACCTTGCAACTACGCTGCAATGCTGGGCGTAATCTTCCAATTTGTTCCGAACGCCTCGACTGCATAGGCGGAACGGACGTACTCCCAGACCATCGGTGCGCGATACTGTTTGTTGTCGAGGCGCTTTTGCATGGCAGCGCTAAGGATGCCCGCGGCACCCATCCCATCGCCGCCCTGGCCAAGCCAGCATAGCGTTGGAGCTCGTCGGCGTCCAAGCTGTCGAGCGCATCATTGGTCTCGCGCTTGCGCTGCGCAAGCCACGCTTCATCCCTTTGACGAGCGCTCGAATCGGCCGTATCGGGGGTGGCAGGCGGTGCCTCGTCGGCTTTGGGTTGTCCAAGGTTGCGCCCCGATGCGAAACGGACGACTCCTTTTATGCCGCGAAGTTGCAGATCAGCACTGAAGTAAGCCCCTGCTTCGGCTCGGCAAGCCGTGGCAACGGGCCGTTCAACAGAGTGCGGCGTTAAACTCAGTCCGTTTGGGCCGGCTCTAGCACGTCGTGCGTGAGTCCCAGTCAAGCTGGCGCTACTTCCTAGCCGTTACTGCCCCACGCGGTAGGCAGCCTGAGACGTCAGTGGTAGTCCTCTTCGCGTTGATGCCGCACCGCCAGCACCACGACGCTCGATGGGCTCGCGATTTCGTAGAGCGCGATATACCCAGTGGCGCCGAACGGGATGATGAGTTCTCGCCGTGTCGAGCTCTTGCCTGACTTGCGAAAGCTGTAGGGCGTTGCAGCCAGCTGGTTTAGAGCTGCCGAGCGGACCGCTTCGATGGCGGCTTGTGCCGCGTCGAGGTCTTCGATCGTCTCGACCCTGTCGAGCATAAAGTCAAAGAGGCGCACCAAATCGTCGTCGGCCTCAGCGCTGAAGCGAACGTCGAACCTCATCCCCCAAGCTGCTTGCGCCTGGCGTCCAGCTTCGCTTGAAGCTTGGACAGGACTTCATCCGTGGACACAGACGCACCGGTACTTTGGTAGCGTTCCCAAGCGGCTTGGCCGCGCTCATGGAAGCGCTTCTGCACGAGCCGGAATTCCACGGCATTGCGGACCGACACCTCAACGAACTCGGAAAGGGTCTCCCCCCGCTGCAGCACGGCCTCAAGCTCTGCTCGCAGCTCCGGCTCGACGCGGACTTGGGGAATGATGGCGGACTTCATGCCCCGCAGTGTATTGCAATTGCGTTGCAAGATCAATGTTTCGCGAGACCTGCATCGCGAGCCGGGGGTCAATGGTGGCCCCCTTCCCCGGTGCGAAGGTCGGGCCGACCGAACGGCGTCAAGGCAAGGTATCGACCACAGGACAATCACGAAGCTTGACGCGTCATCGAGAACTCGAGCAGCTCCGAGTCGGTGACCGGGCCTGGCCATAGATCACTCGCAAGCCAGCGATAGAAACTCGTGGAGGCAATGCGGCTGCTGATGCCTTCCTTTCGCCATGCCCTGGCGATCGGTGATGCCGCGGTCGAGATGTACTCTGCCTCGAATCGAGCGATGTACGCTTCGCGCTGGTGATCGGGCATCTCTTCCTGGTACTGCGCCCTCGCCTGCATCGCCCGGTGGTTGTTCCAGTCCTCACGCAACATCTGCATCTTTTCCTCAAGGCGTCGAGGCTGGGTGATGTTCGGCTCCAGGGCGGGTCTTGCTTCTTCAGACCCGTCGCGCACTTCAGCGTAGCGCTTCTTCAGCGCATCGCGAAGGTACGCCGGCGCCGACTTCAGTGGCGGTAGCGTGTGGCTCTTCGTGCGCGCTTCGACGTGCTCAACGGCTGCGCGCAGCACGCCTTCATCGGTCACGGCGTACAAGTCCTGGGCGTCAGACTTCTTCAGTCCTATGGCAACCACGCGCTCAACCAGCGCCAGATCGAACACGTTCCTTGCGGAGTCACGAAGTCCTTCGAGCGACGGCTGCACCTTGGGGATGACTCTGAACTGGATCTCCTCGACCTTGCGCCCTCGCCTGTGCTCGACGAGTTCCATCCGGAAGCCATCGTTCAGCGTATCAAGCTCGACAAGCGCCTTCTTGATGGTGTCGCGGTGCAGGATCCGATAGTCGACCTTCGTGATGTCGCTGCGACCCGTCAGCACCGATGCCCACCAGATCGTGTCTTCTCGCATCGTGAGTCGCCCCGGCGAAGTGAGGTACCTGGCACCGAGCTCGTACAGCACTGCCGCCGCGTAGCTGCGCATCTGACTGCTGATCTCGAGCAGGACGCGGGTGTAGTGAGCAGGCCGCACGAGTCGATCACGAATGGGCTCCGGGTAGCTCCATGTGATCGTGCAGGCCCGACCGCGTCCAGGCTCGTCGATAGTCACCGGGCCCAGCAGCTGCGTCGACGTCCACTTCTGAGCGCCAGCGCTGCTCGTGTGCCACTCAATCGTGGTGGCCTGCATGTCGCGGATGTGCGACTTCAGAATCTCAGTGTTGTTCGACGTGAACCGGGCATCGCCGATGAGTTCGGAAAGCAGCAATGAATACGTCGGTTTGTCGACGCCCTGCGCTTGGGCGTGAAAGAGGAAGACGTTGTAGATGCGCCGGGACAGCAAAGTCATCCGCCCACGCTTGGGCCGGATGGCGATCGCCTCGTTGGCTTTGTTGACCGCCTGGTCTGCGGCCTTTTCCTGCCGAGCTCTTAGCGTGAGCTTTCCGCCGGCGTCCGGAGCGGACAACGATGGTGACGTGGACGAAGTGCCTTCGTCCTCTTCGATGCTCACGCGGATCCTTCTGGATTTAGTAGATTCACATCTTCGGTGGCAATGTGAGTCTTGTCAACTCACAATGAAAAGCTCGGTGCGCCGTGAGGCGCCTTGTGTTTTAGAAGAAGAACACTTGAAGAGTAGAGAAGTTGGCGAGGGGCGAATCCGTTTCGCGACAGGCAGTTACTTGTCATTGGCGGAGTGGATATGGGACTTTCGCGGAGAGGATTTGGGGATGTGGGTGAGTGGATATGGGTGACGGCACGTCGAAACCGGAGACTCTTTGGGGTACTCGGTGAGTGGATATGTGGATTCGGGCCCTTCTTAGACGCGATTGACAGTCAGACCTTCGTTCTGGGTTCCGCGAGGCACTGGCGGAAGGTGTCCTCGTGGCTCATCAGGCAGGCAGTTGCGCAACGCTGCTGGCCGCCACGGTGCGACGGGTACCCCTTGCGATCTCGCTGGCGTCACGGTTCCCCAAATTCCCTCACGATGCCGGGACGACGACCACCGTAAGCGCGCTTGTTTTGCGCCTGGTTCCCCAATGGATCTCACAATAGGATTCGGACCGATTCTGAATATTTGGAGGATTCGACGGTAACCGATAAACTAGCCGAAAACCGTCGAATCAGGAGCTTCACGTGCCTACACAGTCTGCCATGCCCAGCGCGATCCCGGAACTCCCGGTGGCCACTGGAAACCCGGTTTCCACCGCCGCCTCATTGCCTTCGGTCGCGAGCGAGCCGGTGACGATGCGGCGTATTCAGGGTATCGCAGCCCGCGCGACCAGCATGGTCGAGCAAATACGAGGTCGACTTCTTGCGCCCGAGGCAAGAAAGGTGTCGCCGACTTACTCGACGGCTCAAGTGGCGGCATTGTGCGGAGTCGACAAAGCACACGTCAACTACCGGCTGACCAAGGGGGACCTGCCCCAAGGTCAGCTCACGCCGAATGGCGGTAAGAGGGAGTTCACCTTGACTGAGGCTCGTCACTGGGCCCGGACATACCGAGCAGGACAGATGCGACCGCCTGGGCAGCGCGCCATCGGCATCGCAGTAGCAAACTTCAAGGGCGGCGTCTCCAAGACCACGAGCGCCATGATCTTGGCTCAGGGACTCAGCCTTCGCGGCCACCGCGTGCTGGCGATCGACATTGACCCGCAGGGCTCGATGACGACGCTCTTCGGCATTCTTCCCGAGACAGAGGTCTCGGAGGAAATGACGATCTCGCCCCTTTGCCATGGCAGCTCGGACGACATCACGCCGGCAATTCGGTCCACGTACTGGGATGGTGTCGACCTGGTCGCTGCAGCCCCCTTCCTGTTCTCCGCGGAATTCGCCTTGCCGGCAATGCAGATGAACAACCCAAAGGCCCGGTTCTGGGACGTCATGAATGCGGGCCTCGAACCAATTCGAGATCTGTACGACGTGATCATCATTGACACGCCCCCTTCCCTCTCCTACGTGACCATCAACGGTCTCTGGGCCGCTGATGGGATCGTCGTGCCGGTTCCACCGTCAGGGCTCGACTTTGCCTCGTCGGCGCAGTTCTGGTCTCTGCTCTCCGACCTCGGGAACAACCTTGACCAGCAAGGGCCGGAGGGCACGCGCAAGGCCTTCGACTTCCTGCACATCCTCCTTAGCCGTGTAGACCAAGCGGACTCTGCCGCTCCTGCGGTGAGGCAATGGATCCAGGCGACGTATGGCGAGTTCGTGTTACCTGTCGAGATCCCGAAGACCAGCGTCACGAGCAACAAGGCCGCAGAGTTCGCGACCGTATACGACGTTCAGAAGTACGACGGCTCGGCGAAGACCTACAAGCGGGCGGTAGACGCTTACGATCGATTCGTCGACCTGATCGAGGAGTCGGTCGTCGAGGCGTGGCGCGCCAGGCGCGAGGCCGCCGCCTGAGGCATTCGGAACGGTGGAAACCCGGTTTCCACCCTCCCCTGATATCCGACCGAACCGAACAAGCGCCCTGCTCTCATCGAGGATCGAAGAATGACAAAGCCAAACAAGCTGCTTGCGATGACAGGAGATCTCCTGCCACCTGCCGCGAGTCCTGCCGCGGCGCCAATGCCGCCCGCTGCTGGCGACGCGGCCGCTGTGCCCTCTCGGACAACGACAGGTGCGCAGTTCCCGGGCGTACTGCCTGGAGCCGCCCCGAAGACCGGCCCTGGACAGATGCTTGCCTTCCGAGGGCAAATGTTGAACCTCGAGTCCGAGACACAGAAGCTCCGTGATCAGTTGCAGGACTACATTGGATCGCTGCCGACGCGGAAATTGGATCCAGCGACGATCGAATCGAGCCGGTGGTCGAATCGACATCCGGACGCATTCAAGAATGCCGAGTTCGCGCGCCTCAAGGAGGATCTGGCAGCCGCTGGAGGGAACGTTCAAGCGATCCTCGTGCGGCCCCTTTCGGGGTCGCCCGGCAAGTACGAAGTCGTCTTTGGCCATCGCCGTCACCGCGGGTGTCTCGACCTTGGGCTTCCGGTGCTGTCGACTATCGAGACGGGGGGACTCTCGGACATCGAACTCTTTGCCGCGATGGACCGTGAGAACCGGGAGCGGGCCGATCTGTCGCCGTATGAGCAGGGCGTCATGTACCGCAAGGCGCTCGACGAGAGCATGTTCCCGTCAGCTCGCCGCTTGGCCGAGAACCTGGGTGTCACGCACACCTGGGTCAACAAGGCACTAAAGGTGGCAGATCTGCCCGAGGCTGTGCTGGCCTGCTTCCGGTCGCCGATCGAAGTCCAGCACCGGCATGCCGAACTGCTGGCTGCGGCCTTGGAGGCTGATCGCAAAGGTTTGCTGCGGCGTGCTGAGAAGCTTCGGCAGCAGGCGGGCTCGAAGCCGGCAGGGGGGGCGGTCGTCGCTGCCTTGCTTGGCACGCCGGACTCGGGATCTGAATCGAAGACGACCGCGCTGAAGGTTGGCGAGAAGCTTGCCGGCAAGCTGACCGTGGATCGCAAGGGCCGCTACCTCATCCAGCTCGAGAGCTGGGCAATTTCCAGTGACGGCCTCGACAAGGGCGTCCTGGATATCCTCCTCAAGACCGTCAAGCGGTAGTCGCTAGGGAGTGGAAACCAGGTTTCCACTTGGGATCGTGAGGGAAGGGCGGAGTCATGGCCCGCCACGCGGAAGATTCTCGCAGTCAAGCCCCGAAGTAGGTCTCTGCACTAGAACGTGCGCTGGAAACCAGGTTTCCACCCGGCTCAGATCAACGCCCATATGGTGCATGGCGCCTGAGGGCAGGGCGGGTTGCTGAATCGCGCTCCACCCTCTCCAGCAACGATGTTTGCTAGATCAGGCTCGCAGCCTCGCGAAGACGCTGGGCGGTTGCGACAAGTCCGTTCCGCTCAATCGCGTCGGCGAACTCTTCAGCCGAATAGGCCGGGCTGTGCTTTCGTGACGACCACTGGGCGGTCGATGCGGGGAGGAGCGGGTGGTTCTGACGGCGCAGTCCTCCGCGATCCATGAAGTGGAGCAGGGAAGACACCGCGCCTGTCTGGACCTTGGCTTGCCCGTGCTCGTCGTGGTCGAAGACGCCTCCGACGCCAGTCTGTTTGAGCAGATGGAGCGTGAGAATCGCGGCCGCAAGAATCTGTCAGCCTGGCGACTGGCGGAGAGTCTTGGGGTCGATGTCTCGTTGGTCTCGAAGAGCGTGACCCTGCATGCGCAGGGGAATTAAGTGAAACCGACTCCTCAGTGATAGTCGTCTTCGAGCTGATGTCGTACGGCCAGGATGTTGACGGTTGATCCATCTTCGATCTCGTAGAGCACGACGTATCCCGCGCTGCGGAAGGGAATGACGAGCTCTCGCAGAAAGGGGCTCTGGCCAGCCTTCCGAAAGATGAAAGGAGCGCGACTCAGGTGGCTTTCGACTTCGGTGGTGATGGTGTCGATCGCAACCTGCGCGGCATCGAACTCTTCTACGGTCTGGGCGCGGTCGAGCAGGAAATCGAAGAGGCGAAGCAGGTCATCGCGGGCGGTGTCGGTGTAGCGGATCTCGAACTCACCCTTCATCCAAGCACCTGTTTGCGCCGGGCATCGAGCCTGCGCTGAAGCTCGCCGTGCACTGCTGTGGCTGAGTGGTAAACGCCTGTGCGTTTGGCGTCCTCGCTCGACTTCAAGCCACGAGCAAGAAACTCAGCCTGAACACGGCGACGGTGAATGGTCTCGCGCATGGCCGTTTCGATCAGACTCGTCAGCGTCTCGCCTTCGCGCAGTACGCTTTCGGCCGCCTCCCGCAGCTCGGCCTCGACTCGAAGGGATGGGAAGGTTGCAGTTTTCATGATGGCAATGCGTTGCAGATGCGACGCGATGAGTGTACCGACGTTCACCCTGTTCGACAACGACCCAGCCGGTCGGGGTGGTAACGACCAGCCACCGCCTTTTCGGGGTGGGGCCGCCAGCGGCAGCCTCCGCCGCGGCCCAACAGTTGATCTGCCCGCAGCCCAGAGGTGAGGGTTTGGCGGCGACGGCAGGAGCGGCCCGAGTCTGTCTCACCATGCCTGTAGATTATTGTCATTATCTAAAGGGTCCTGGAGCCGAGGCGCCGCCTCCGAAGGCCGACGTCCGCTCCGGAGGGGTCCCGTTCGCAAGCCCTCTGCGAGGTTGTCGTGCTGCACGATATGTGCTCCAATAGTGCACATATCGTGCATTCGCACTTTGGAGTCTGTGCCATGACCGCAGCAGTCTTCGACGTCCCGGTGCTGGGCGGGACCTACCAGCACTTCATCGACTACCTCAAGGACCCGGAGTCCTCGGCGCCGGTGCTGTCGCCCAAGCGCTTCAGCCAGGCGCTGCACATTGACCTGCAGACGCTGGCCGAGCAGGCGCACGTCCATCGCAACACCATCAGCCGCGCCCCCGGCTCGCGTGGCGTTCAGGACTTCCTGCGCGAGGCGTTGCGCATCATCAAGGCCGCTACCGACCTGACCGGTGACCTCAACCGGGCGCTGTTCTGGTACCGCACCGAGCCCTTGTCCGTGTTCGGCTACAAGACCGCCGAACGGTTGGTCTCCGAAGGGCGCACCGACGACGTGCTGCGCTACGTCACCTCGCTCGAGGCCGGCGCCGCCGGATGATTCTCACAAACCTGGACCAGCTCACGGCCTACCGGATGCACACGCCCAAGTGGGCCTCCGCTCCCACGAGCGGGGCCGGCGCCGCCACCCATGGCGGGCGCGCCAATCGTCCGGGCACGCCCGCCCTCTACCTGGCGCTCAAGGCAGACACGGCCGTTCGGGAGTACCAACAGGTGTCCCCGCTGATGCCGCCGGGTACGCTCGTGAGCTACACGGTGAGCGTCCAAGCCGTGGTCGACTTCCGGCGAGGCTACGACTCGACGGCCTGGTCACCGCTGTGGGAAGAGTTCTACTGCGACTGGCGCGATCTCTGGTTCAACCAGCGCGTCGAGCCACCCAGCTGGGTGTTGGCCGATGAAGCGCTTGCCGCCGGTGCGAGGGGCATTCTGTTCGCCTCGCGGATCGCGCCGGGTGGCGTCAACCTGGTCCTGTACAACGAGACGCTGACCGCCGGCGACGCGTTGGCCGTCTATGACCCGGCGGGCGCACTGCCCAAGAACCAGGATTCCTGGCGCTGACGGCCGGTGAGGGCAGCGCTGGGCCATTGCGACACCAGGCGCTGGCCAGGGCAACGCCCGCCGCGTCAGTCGTTCTTCAAACCGTGATCACTGTCCTCATCGCCGCAGCCGAGTGGCTGGCGCCGGCGGCGTGCAGCCGCAGCCTCGGAACCCCATGCCGGCTCGGGACCAAGGCGATCGAGCCCGCAGCTACATGATTACTATCCTTATCATCTGGCTTAATACTGGTGCAAAATACACGGTGTCCGAAAATACAGCCGTCACCACGATGTAAAACGCGACCTAACCCCATCGACATTGGCGATGGGGGCGCTCGTGGCGCTTTTCGCTTTACTCTGAATCTCTGTTCCTAAGCTTTGAGCTGGCCGGCCATGTCGTCGCGCAGATCGGTGGCTCCGCGGAGCATAGGAAAGAAGCGCGTGGCGGCGGGCCCACTTGGCCTGGTGATGGGCCGTCCGGCCAGCCAGTAGTTCGGAAGGGGAGGTGCTCAATGGACCTGCTGATGATCGGTGCGTTTGCAATCGCGGCGCTGAGTGCGGGATGGTGGTGGTGGGAGGATCGACGGCATGTCCCGCTCGCTGAATTCGGCATGGAGACCGTTCAGCGCGTGCTGAAGTTCGAGAGCGACCAGCGACGTGAGGAGATTTGGGAACGCGGTTGGCTAACGCGCGCCGAGTGGCGGGCGATCAACAAGCGGCAGCTGTCTGCGATGGACGCCGAGCTTCGTCGGCGTGGCGTGCGCTAGTGGGTGAAGGAACGCTACAGAGGTCAATGAGCAAAGCTGCCAAAGAGGTGCGACTGAGTGCGGATCGAGAGGCGACGTGCTGACCAAGCTCGTTGTCGTTCTTGCTTTGGCGGGTATTGGCAGACGCCAAGACAAACACTTGACCCTGGCCGCCGGACGATGTGTTGACTTTCGCCCGGTTCTGAATCTCTCTCGCTCGAAGCTGAATTGAGGACCCGATCAAATGCGTCGGCAAGATGACTCTGCTCATGGATTGCGGAAGTTGCTGGACGCGAGATGGCACATGGCCAGTTCGGCGTGGACGAAGGCGACGTCAGTAGCAAACCCGCGCTTCGGACTGACGGTGCGTGTTGGCGCCCGACGATGAGCGACCACGACCTGCTGAACCTCGCCGACGCCGCACGTGCACGTGCAGAGACCGCGCCTCCCGCCAGTGCTGCGCGCCGACGCAAGCTCCATGTCGGCCACTTCGCCTTCATGCGTGCGGTGGTCCAGGGTGTGCACGCGGCGGCTGCCTGGGACCGCTACCTGCGCTGCGAAGGCGACTCCGGCGATGTGCGCCTGGTGCGTTCGACCATCGGCTGGATCCGCGAGGAGTTTGTTGCAGCCGCGAAGCGCCAGGATCGCCACGGTACCGCCCGGCTGGTGCGCCTGGACGTCGGCAAGATTCCCGATCCCGGTGTGCGGCTCCCGACACTCGAGGCGTTTGCCGAAGAGAGAGGCCTCGAGGATGAATCGCAGGCCGAGCAGCTCGCTGCCTATGAGACCGAGTTCGGCCGGCGCAGCCAGCAGCTGCGCCGGCGCGGCCGGCTCGTCGAGCGCCAGCTCGAGGCGCTGCGCTGGCTCGAGGACCTGATCGCCCAACCGCCGCGTGCCGGCGATTCGGTCGCCGCCTGGATCGAGCCGGGGCTCGCGTCGCACCTGGAAGCGGCGGATATCTTCACGCTTGCCCAGCTGATCGAACGCATCAACGGCATCGGTCAACGCTGGTACGCCGGTATCCGAGCGCTGGGGCAGGGCAAGGCCGCACGCATCGTCGCGTGGTGCAAGGAGCACCAGCCGACGATCGGGATGGCACTCGGCTCGCACATCGAGCAGCCGCGCCTGAAGCTCTTCACGCACGAACTCGCGGCGGTGGTCGAACCATCGACGGACATCCGGCCGCTCGAGAAGTTCATCGTCCCGATCGAGCTCGACGGCAGCCGCGGCGCGTACCGGCGTCCGCAGCCGCAATGCCTGCTCAAGGCGACCAACGACTACCAGGCGATCCTGGCCTGGCTGCGCTCCAAGCACGGCCTGGACTCGACGCAGAAGGCGCAGCTGAAGGCGCGCCGGCGGCATCGGGCGCTCGGCGTGGAGCAGGGGCTCGATTGGTTGCAAAGCCTGTCGAACACGCAGCGCGCGTATCGGAAGGAGGCCGAGCGCTTCCTGCTCTGGGCGATCGTGCAGCGCGGCAAGGCGCTGTCGTCGATGACCAACGAGGACTGCACCGCCTACCGGGACTTCCTGGCGGATCCGCAGCCGCGGTCGCGCTGGTGCGGGGTGCGCAGCCGGGAGCGGTGGTCGCCGCTGTGGCGGCCGTTCGAAGGGGCCCTGGCGGCCTCGGCGCAGCGCCAGGCGGTGACGATCCTGAAGAACCTCTATGGCTTCCTGGTGGACCAGAACTACCTGATGGGCAACCCCTGGTCGGCGGTCGCGGTGCCCAGGAGCGCGGGGCCGAAGGTCAACGCCGGACGCAGTCTGACCGTGGACCAGTGGCGCTTCGTCAAGCAACAGCTGGAGATGCTGCCGGACACGTCATCGAGCGCCCGGATCAGTTTCGGGCTGAGCCTGCTGTACGCGACCGGCCTGCGTTTGTCGGAAGTGGTGGCGGCCACCGTCGATGACCTGCAGTGGGTCGAGTACCCGGCGGATGCGACCGACAGCGAGTCGACCGAAGGCTGGATGCTGCGGGTCATTGGAAAGGGGCAGAAGGAGCGCGAGGTGCCGGTGCCGCTCGATGTGGTCGGCGAGTTGGCCAAGTACCTCACATCGCGCGGGCTTGACCCGGACCCGGAGGACATCGGGAACCAGGGGGCGCATTTGCTGGGCAAGGCGAGCGACGCGGCGCAGCGGGCACCCGGGCTGAGCACGGGGGAAGGGTTCGACCCGCGCGATGGGATTGCGGGGTCGACGTTCTACGATCAGCTGAAAGCGTTCTTCAGGGACTGTGCGGACGTGCTGCGAGGGCAGGGAGATCTGAAGGGGGCAGGGCGCTTGGAGAGGGCGAGCACGCACTGGATGCGGCATTCGCACGCGAGCCACGCGATCGCGGCGGGGATGCCGATCGAGATCGCGCAGCAGAACCTGGGACACGCCTCGTTGGCCACGACGACGATCTATGTGACGACCGAGAGCAAGCGGCGGATGAAGGCGGTCGAGAGGTTTTGGAAGAGGTGAGGGCGCCGAGAATCGAACGAGAAGGTCAGGGTGTCGGCAGAGAATGTTGCCTCGTCGACTCATCTCGACACCCCCGTCCGGAACGAGTGCCCTTGATATCTCCTCGCCACAGATCGAAGGAATCACCATGGTCAATCTGTTGGGGGCCGCAGCCGGCCCTGACGAGGGCTTCGTCGAGGTCGTCAGCCTGATCCGCACGTTTGCGGGCCCTGCAGGCGGTCAATACCGAATTGATCGACCTCTACTGGCAGGTGGGCGCGATCATCAGCCGCAAGATTGCCACCGCAGAGTGGGGCGATGGCGTCGTTGAGCAGCTCGCCGCGCACATCGCCCGCACCCAGCCGGGCCTGCGCGGCTTTACCCGGCCGAACCTGTTCCGCATGCGACAGTTCTACGAGGCCTACCCGGGCAAGGACTTTGTCTCGGCACTGCCGAGACAATTGCCGTGGACGCACAACCTGATCATCCTGGGCCAGAGCAAGCGCGCCGAAGAGCGCGAGTTCTACCCACCCTTGGCCAAGGAGACTTGGGAATGAACGACGGCATGGTGGATCTTGAAAAGCTGCGCTGCTCGCTTCAAAGCCTGAGCCGCGGCGATCTGCTCGTCATCGCCCAGCGGGCGATCGCGTTGGTTCCAGGCGCAACGCTGCCGGCGCTGCTGGGTGACCGCGTGCAGATCGACGCCTCCGTGGACATGGCGACAGAGGTGACCTCCTTGCTCCACGCAGTGCGCAGGTTTCATGCGGCAAGCATGGGCGGAAAGTACTACGAGGACTTCCCCGTCAGCGGCAGAACCTGCACCGAACAATCCAAGGGGACGGACGCATTCATGGCCGAGTTCGACCGACTGGTCGTCCGGTGCGTTCGCGAAGCCGACGTCGGGCCGCGACCTGCGGTGCGCGAGGCCTTCGAGCTCCTCTTCGGCCTGCTGCGGCACATCGACCAGTGTCACGATGACGTGATCTTCTTCGCCGACGAGGGAGGCTCATGGAACGTTGGGGTAGCCTGGCGCACGGTGTTCCCCGCCTACTTCCGGTGCCTGGCTGAGACCGCAACGGCCGACGAGTTCGCACGGATCGCCGATCAAGCGATCAGGGACTTCGCCGGCCATGATCGCAGCCATTTGCTGTCGGGGGCTCTGCGTGCCTCTCCCGCTGGGTGACAGGGCCAGCCCCCGACCACGCTCAACGTCATCGCGGTGCGACCATGCATGAATCACGGGATCTGAAGGTATTCATTTCCACCGGCGAGTCCAGCTGCGATGAATGTGGGCAGACGCTGGGGCGCGGCGCGTGGATCGGTCTCGCCGGTGAACGAGGTGCTCTTTGCCTGTCCTGCGCTGACCTCGATCAACTCGTCTTCCTTCCGCCTGGAGGTGCTGCTCTGACGCGTCGTGCCCGAAAGCACTCGACGCTGTCCGCGGTCGTCCTCAAGTGGAGCCGCGCCCGCCATCGGTACGAGCGACAGGGTGTTCTGGTAGAGGAGACAGGACTTGCGCGGGCCGAAGCGGAGTGCCTGGGTGACGATGATGCGCGCACTCGGCGTCGAGCGCGTGAAGCCGAGCGCCGCGCGGGTCTCGACAGCGAGTATGTCGAGCGTTTTGCACAGCGAGTGCGCGAACTGTTCCCGCACTGTCCTGTCGGAGCCGAGCACACCGTCGCGGACCACGCGTGCCTCAAGTACAGCGGGCGGGTCGGGCGTTCAAGCGCCGCCAAGGACCTGGACGAAGATGCCATACGCCTCGCAGTCGTCGCGCATATCCGCCACGTCCAGACTCCCTACGATCAGCTCCTCGCCGATGGCCGCGATCGGCATGAGGCCCGCCGACAGGTCGCGAATCGGGTTCGTTCCGTCTTCGACCAATGGCGACTGCTCCCTGGCGTCGCAGGTTGAGGATGCGGCACGCGCACGCCATCAGCGCGATCGCGGCGGGCATGCCGATCGACATGACGCAGCAGAACTGGGGAGCTTATCGCTGCTCGAACCGAGACGCTCAGATCTGGTCCAGCGGACTGCGCACACCCCTCCCACCGCGGTTGAGCACGTGGGTGTAGATCATGGTGGTGGACACGTCGCTGTGGCCGAGCAGCTCTTGAACCGTTCGGATGTCATACCCCGACTGCAGCAGGTGCGTCGCGAAGGAGTGCCGCAGCACATGCGGAGAGCATGGCTTGACGATGCCAGCCCGGCGCGCAGCGCCGGAGACTGCCTTTTGTACGGAAGCTTCGTTGAGGTGATGGCGTCGGACCAATCCGCTTCTCGGGTCAACCGACTTCGTGGCACTCGGAAACGCCCACTGCCACCCCCAGGCGCGCGATGCATTGGGGTACTTCACGGCCAGCGCATCCGGCAGCCAGACGCGGCCGCCTCCTTCTGACACGTCGCGTCCGTGCAGCGCCCTGGCCTGCGCCATCTGTTGTTGCAGGGGCAAGATCAGATTCTCGGGCAATACCGTGACCCGGTCCTTGCCGCCCTTGCCGTCGCGGACCAGAATCTCGCGGCGCTCGAACCCGACGTCCTTGACTCGCAGCCGCAGGCCTTCAAGCAGACGCATGCCGGTGCCGTACAGCAAGGACGCCACCAGGCCAGTCGTGCCGGTCATCTCATGCAACAACGCGCGCACCTCCGACGGCGTGAGCACCACGGGCAAGCGCCGCGACTCCTTGGCGGCTACGATCTCGTCCAACCAGGGCAGTTGCAGTTCCAGGACGGTTCGGTAGAGGAAGAGCAGGGCGGACTTGGCCTGATTCTGGGTCGAGGGTGCGACCGTGCGGTCGACCGCCAGATGGGTCAGGAAGGCGGCGACCTCTGGTGCGCCCAGCTCTGCGGGGTGGCGCTTGTCATGGAAAAGGATGAACCGGCGCGCCCAGTCGACGTAGGTGGCCTCGGTTCGGATGGAGTAGTGGCGCACGCGGATCGCCTCGCGCATTCGATCCAGCAGTCGCGGTGGTGCCGAAACATCGGGCTGGGCGGGCGGGGGATCGACGGCAGGGCTCGGTGCCGACGACCGTTGCTCGGGGCTCGGGGCAGTGGAGGGCGCCGAGTTGGAGGAGTTGGTGTTCATGCCGGGCAATTTAGGGCGCCCATATCGGCACGACCATCGCCCGAGAGCGGGTGGTGAAGAGGGCCCCCGCATGGGGGCACACCGAAGGAGGACGGAGAATTCCAAGCCAAAATGGGCGAACCGACTGATTCGTCCGCGGTTGGTCCACATTACGTTAGGCCGCAGCAACTTACCTCAGCAAATCGTACTATGCATAAAGTTCTTCGCCCCGCAGCAATCCTAGTGCTTCTGTTTTCACTCAGCCCACTTGCCCTTTTGTACTTCGGTACTTTGACGATTACAGCCATTTGGTGCTGGGCGTGGTTAGCCCTCTTTGCGTGGTTTGCGTTCTCACAGAGTGATCTCGACACACGTGGCCTTGGCCTCGTAATTGGATCAGTCTTCATCGCAGTCATCGGCAAGGCGTACCTGAAGGGCAAGGAGGAAGAAGCCATTCTTGAGGCGATTAGCCAAGTGTTCCTGGTCACTGGCGGTGGTGTGGGCGGAAACTTCTTGGCCCACGCAATGCTTCGGAAACACGAGCCACCCAAGCCAAATGGCAGCAAATGAGGGTGCGGCCTAACCCTTCCTTCAAGCGGACCCGCCTACGGCGGTCCGCTTAAGTCAAACGTTAGCCCGCATAGCCGTCCATGCCCAAACCCTGCATCACTCGCCGCGCATTGCTCACCGTTGCATCGCTCTCGCCCTTGTGCAATCTCGCCGCAGCGAGTTCAGCCGAAAGCAACGGGCCGTACGCGCTCCCAGATACAGCGGTGCACGATGTACCCGATCCGAAGACTGGACGGAAATATCAGCTTTGGGTAGACGTGCCGAAGTCGTACGCAGGTCGCAGTTCCTCCGTCAAATTCCCGGTCGTCTTCCTGACAGATGCACCGTACGCGTTCCCTCTCGTCAGGAGCATTCGTTCCAGAGTCGGACAAGGCGGCCAGAACATAGAGGACTTTGTCCTGGTCGGCCTGGCGCCTGCAGTTGGCGAGGTCTCGGCAACTAGCCGTCTTCGAGACTATTCCCCCAGCAATCCGCTGCTGAGACCTCAGCGAAAGACGGATCACTACGGAGGGCCGGCATACGGTAAAGCCGAGCACTATCGTGAGTACCTGGAAAACGTAGCAATTCCGGCGCTCCAAAGCGCCTATCGTATTGACATGAAGCGAAGTACCTACATCGGTCATTCATACGGCGGCTTGTTCGGAGCGTATGCGTTGCTCTCTTCACCGACACTCTTTTCCCGGTACGCTCTTAGCAGCCCTTCGCTCTGGTTCGATCAGAGAGTCATGTTCGAGCTTGAGGCTGCATACGCAAAGTCGCATCGAGATCTGCCGGCGCAGTTGATGATGTACTGCGGGTCATATGAAACGATCCGACCGGAGCCGCGGTTCTACAAGGACGATGACATGGTGCGCGACATGAAAGACTTTGAGCACATTCTCAAGGGTCGAAAATATCCGTCTCTTAAAGTTGGAAGCCAGGTTGTCAGCGACGAGGATCACTTCACCGTCTTTCCATCTGTGGCAACGCGCGCGCTTCTCTGGGCACTGCCAGGTAAAGGGCCATACACGAGTGGCTAATCAACACGAACACCTGCTTCGTTCGCGAATGCGGGCTAACCCTTCCTTCAAGCGGACCTGCCTTCGGCAGGCCGCTTAAGTCAAACGTTAGGGCGCTCATGCGTGTACTGCTAGGTTTCTTACTCGCACCACTTGTACCCGCCGGAGCAGCGCTCCTTGTTTCGGCTTTGCCCGCGCCAGCCTTGCTTGAGGTCTTCAAGAGCGGGCTGATCTTCCTCCCATACGTCGGCTACCCGATAGCACTGCTACTCGGCGTTCCTCTTTATTGGCTGTTCCGCAAGCACGCTTGGCTGAGGGCGTGGCAAGTTACCATCGCTGGCGCCGCGCTTGGTGTCGTCATTCCCGTTCTCGTTCCTATTCTTGTGCTCGCGGCTGGGTTACTTGAAGGGCGCAGTCTTACCCTGTCTATCCTTGCAGAAGCTGCAAGCGCCTGGGCCGGCTATATCCTTCTCGGTGCTGTTGTTGGCCTTGTCTGCGCATTCGTGTTTTGGCTCATTGCCATCTATGGTTCTCAGCCCACAAGACTCAATCAGTTGCATGCGAAACAAGCGCCCTAACCCTTCCTTCAAGCGGACGTGCCTACGGCACGCCGCTTAAGTCAAACGTTAGGGCGCTTTCCTCTTCAATCAGAAAGGTCCGAGAGGGTTGTCGGTCGTTATGCGGCAAGCGCACGGTCGGAGTTGTTCGTCTGCCGCTTCGTTCCAGGTTCTGGCATCCTTCGGCTGTGGTTCCAAGTCCTTCTCGCTTTGGTAGCCGAATGCGTCGTGCCTTCGTTTCAGCCTCGCGCACATGGCCAAGAGCAAGAAGGCAGCGCTTCTGGGGAGCGAGTCAGCCTCTGAAGAGTCCAGAATCACTCTTCGTTCGAGCGAGCCCAACTTGAAATACAAGATCCAAGTCCAAG
>Ga0307508_10002241_pt1 | contig 20617 bp, 18 predicted proteins | sample 9_EM_MG_FD_203089 | JGI IMG/M metagenome (GOLD analysis project Ga0307508, IMG submission 203089) | Populus trichocarpa ectomycorrhiza microbial communities from riparian zone in the Pacific Northwest, United States - 9_EM | ecosystem: Host-associated > Plants > Roots > Unclassified | place...
TGACGACGCCGTTGACGATCCGGCCGTGCACGCGGACGTTGTACAATGCGAAATTGGGATTGGCGCTTGGGCGGAAGGTGTAGTTCGGAATGAAAATGTGCCCGCTGGTGTCGCGGACCGGCTTGTTCATCGAGTAGATCAGGGCGACATCGACGTCGGCGTCGTTCCGGTCGTCATCGATGCCGCTGATCTCAACCAGCGTGCTGATATTGCCGTCCGCGCGGCGGGCATTGCTGGTCTGGTTGCGATAGCCGCGCTTTCCGCGCGCCCCGGGCACGCACCCCATGACACGGAAAATCTGGTTGTCGATGCCGGTGCGGCCATCGGGTGACCTGAAGTTCACGTGTTTGCGGATGCCGACGGGCGACCCTCCACGACCGTCATTGCCATCGAGATCGATGCCTTCCGCGACGTCAGTCCTGGGTTCGGGCAGGCCCGGATCGGGAACGATCCCAGGCAGAAGCACGGCGTTCAGCTTGCCCGGACCGCGATTTTCGGTATCCAGGCCCGCGCTCAGCCCCTTCTCGCCATTCTTGGCCTTGATCGCCGCGATCTCCTCTTTCGACAGATAACGGAAGACATCTGTTTCAGTCGGCTTCGCGCTCATCACCGGGCATTGCTCGTCAGTCGTGGTGGTCGCCTGGCTGATCCACGTAATGACGAAGGATTTGATCTTCTTGCCCGCGACAGATTCGGCCGGAGTCACCCTGAGCAGGTCTTCTGGCTTTACGACGACCTTGTTGGCGAGCGGCCGGTCCGCACCATAGTTCAGCCAGTCTATATCCTTGAAGGCGAGGACAAACGCCTGTTGATCGGCGCCTTCGGCTACCGGGCAGGACACGACTGTGACCTCCTTGAGCTTATATTCCCAGAATGCCGGAAGGTCTGCTGGTCGCGGACCGAGCTCCAGAATGGGCCGCGCCCGGTCCGAAGACTCGGCATAGGTCATTTCGGGGAGCATTGCCTTTCCCGTGCAAAGCCCCATCAGCACACGCGTATCCGGGTCCCGTTTGTCGAGAGCGAGGACCAGTTTGCCCTTGTTGCCCGGCCGGGGCGCATTGGGGCCACCGAAAAACAGCTTGTCCCCCGCCAACGGGTCGGTCGCACCACTGTTGAGCATCCGCAGCCGGCCGGACCACTGGTTCGCCTCAGCCCTGATCCAGCCTCTGTACTGCTTGCCCTTCCAATGGCCGTGCTGGCCCGGAACACTGATGAAGCTGTCACCGATATAGGCAAACGCGGCGCCAGGCGCCGCCAGGGCAAGCCCGACTGCCACAATTCGGGCTGGCCCGAGAATGCGCCACAGGTCGCCGCCGACGTGGCGCGGGTCCGCGGACATTTAAGTACCTCCTAAAGCCTTTTTGCCACTTCTGTCATGCAGCGCAGCCGAACCGCGCCCGCGTAAATTGTACAGGAATGGGTTTTTCTATGCACGTTTCAGGTACTGGTACCGCACCTGCCGGTCAACCATTAGAGGGCGCTCTTTTCACAAAATTTACACTGGCGCGCTGCGAAAAGGCTCTGAATCGTACAAAACAAGTCGCTTTGTGGCTCATGCTGCAAGTTGCGTCCGGCGCGTGCCTCGCGGCCGCCAGCCGCCCACGCGATCACCGATCGCGAACCGAAAGGCTTCGATTTCAGGCAATGGCAAAAGCGCCCTCGCGGCGATCAGGCGTCCAGCAGTGCGCGGCTCCGGCGAACCAGTTCCTCGACCACCTGGCGAACGCCGGGACTGTCCTTGACGGCAGCGAGCATGGGCGCCTCAAGACCAAATGGAATGTTGTCCGGGAGCGCGTCTATCAGGCTTCGCAAGGGAAGATCGCCCGTTCCCGGCGACATCCGGTTGAAACAGGCTTCGTTGAGATAGTCGTCATTGGATACATTGAGGGGGGCGTCGCAAAGCTGGGCATAGCGAAGCAGCGCCGGATCGACCGCGGCGAGGTCATCCACGGTGCCCCCCGACCGGAAAAAATGCATGGCATCTATCACTACGCCGGCGTTGGGCATCGCGATCTGTTCGATCGCCCGCAAGGCACCGGCAAGGCTGTTGATCGGGTGCGGGGGGGCGAACTCGAGAACGACCCCCATGCCTCGCTCCGCCGCCATTTCAGCCAGGGCCGCGAGCTGATCGAGCGCCCGCGGATAGTCTGGATCCATGCTCACCGTGCTCGCATTGGCCGCGCCCAGTTCAGCGAAGAGATCCATGTCTCCTGTCCGGTCGCGAATTTCGCTTCCCGGCCGCACGATAAAGCCTTCGGCCAGCGCAATGGAAACACCTCTGTCGCTCATCGCGGCACGCAACTCGCGTCGCAACGCGGGATTCTCGCGCAACGACCAGGCGGGAAACCCGTCCAGCTTCCAGGGAAGCGCATGGAAGCCGAACGAAACATGCGTGCATTCCAGATCAGCGGCCAGAACGACATGCTCGACTGGCGGCATTCCGAACAGCGTTTGTGAATCAATCCCCAGGTTACGCGTCATTGTGACCCATCACTTTTCCTTTTGTTCCGGTGGCTTGGCGATCGGCCGGGCGCCAGATCATGCTGCCTTTTTGATGGTGAATTCGGCGGAGAAGACCGCCGTCGAATCAGTGCCGACCGCAACGTCGAAACCGCTTTCGTCGATGACCCACCCTCGGACAGCTGCGTTCCAATATCGAAGCTCTGCCGGGCCGAGCTTGAAGGTCAGCGTCCGCGTCTCGCCCGGACGAAGCGTTACGCGTTGAAAGCCCTTCAACTCGCGCACTGGACGTGCCGCAGTGCCGCTGCGCTGATGAATGTAAAGCTGCGCGACCTCGTCGGCTGTTCGGGGGCCGCTGTTCTTCAGGTCTACCGATACCGAGACCATATCTTCAGGCGTGATTTCCGGTCGGTCCACATGAAGGTTCGAATAGGCGAAGGTCGAATAGCTGAGGCCATAACCGAACGGATAAGCGGGCGCGTTCGGCTCGTTCCAGTAGCGCCGGTCGGCATTTTTCGGATCGTGCGAGGCCAGATGGGCGTAATAGACCGGTACTTGCGATGCGTTGCGCGGCCAGGTGAACGGCAGCTTGCCGCCGGGAACGGCGTCGCCGAATAACAGATTTGCCGTCGCGACCGCTCCGAGGGAACCCGGATACCAGATGTCGAGAATCGCCTGCGCCTTGGTATCCTTGAGATCCAGCGGCCGGCCGTTCATCAGCACGACGACAATCGGTTTGCCTGTCGCGACCACGGCATCCAGCAGCTCCTGCTGCCGGCCGGGCAGGCCCAGCGACGAACTGGACGCCATTTCGCCGACCATGTTCTGCCCCTCCCCCAGGACGAGGATAGTCACATCAGCGCTGGACGCTGCCTTGACGGCGTCGGCGATCCCGGTTGCGTCGTCGGCGGGCGCCGGGCGCGTGAACCCGCGATCGAGCATTTCGATCGGAGAGCCATTGAGGCGGCTCGGCATGGCAACGCCCGGAGAATAAGTGATGGCGACACCGGATCCGACTTTCTCGCGAAGTCCGGACAATATGCTCCGCATCGGCGGTTTGTTGTCGGGGAAGACCCATGGCCCAAGCGCGTCGCGCGCTGAGTCAGCGAGAGGCCCGATGATGGCGAGCGACTTGAGCTTCTTTCGGTCAAGCGGCAGGAGCGCGCCCTCGTTCCTGAGGAGGACCGCCGCGCGCTCAGCTGCGATGCGCGCTGCGTCCCGATGAGCGGGATTGCCGAGAACCTTGTCCACCGCCGCTTCATCTACATAGGGCTGCTCGAACAACCCCATCCTGAGCTTGGCCTCGAGAACCCGGCGGACAGCGTCATCGAGTTGCTTGCCGTCGATCCTCCCGATCGAAAGCACCTTTGAAAGGTCCGAATAGGCGCTCGTCCCCACCGCCATTTCCATACCCAGCCCGGCATTGAACGCGCGCTGGGCGGCATCCTGGCGGTCCCGCGCGAAACCGTGGGTCGTCAAATTCTTGACACCCTGATTGTCGCTGACCGTCCAGCCGGTGAATCCCCATTGATTGCGAAGAACATCCGTGAGCAACCAGCGATTGGCGGCCCCGGGGATTCCGTTGAGCGCCATATAGGAGGTCATGATGCTGCCAGCACCGGCATCGACGGCAGCCTTGAAGGGCGGCAGATAGACATTCCAGAGCTCGGCGTCCGAAAGGTTCGCTTCGTCATAGTCGCGCCCGCCGAGCGCGGCTCCATAGCCCGCGAAATGCTTCGGTCCGGCGACAACGCGCCCGGGGCTTCCGATCCGGGTACCCTGGAATCCCCGCACCTGGGCTGCTGCCATGGCGCTGCCCAGATAGGGATCCTCACCCGCGCCCTCGACCATGCGGCCCCATCGCGGGTCGCGCGCGATATCGATCATCGGCGCGAACGTCCACTGGATGCCAACGGCTCGCGCCTCGGCGGCAGCGATCGACTGGCTCCTTTCAGCCAACGCAATATCCCACGACGCGGCGGTCGCGATCGGGACCGGAAAAATCGTTCTCAGGCCGTGGACCACATCATAGCCGAACAGAATCGGAATCTTCAGCCGCGACTTCTCCATAGCGATCCGCTGCAGGCGGTTGATCTCTGCGGGCGCGCTGACATAGGCGAGAGAGCCGATGCCGCCTGCCGCGCGGTCTTCGGGTTTTGGCGCGCCGCGCACCGACATGACGAAGATCGTCTGAAGCTGGGCGGCCTTTTCCTCAGGCGTCATCTGCGCGAGCAGTGCATCGGCCCGGGCGCGCAGGGCAGCTTCATCGGCAGGTTGAGGCACAGTCGATCGCACCGGCTTCGCCGCTACTCCGGCGCTGCCGGAAATCAGCAACGCTGCCCCTGCAAAAACAGCCCCGGAGATATGTCGACTATTTCTCACTAATTACTAACCTCTCGATGGCGCTTCTTGAAGTTCACTTCTTTCCCAGGCGTCGTGACCACGTGAAATCACTCCAGATACCGCGGCATTCTTCCATTTTATGCGGTCACGCCGGGCGCGGTGCCGCGCCGGGAAAATGAAACCCACCCAATAGTGTGATCCGAAGCCAGCACGTCGAATCGACCGCAGCTCATGCCGAGTGCCTTATCCTTCTCCCCTGCCGGAAGCCTTTCGCAGCGTTTGCGCTACCGGCCCCTCACTCCCGCAAATCCGTACTCTCTAATACGGTATTTTAGGCCATAACTCAGTTTGGCCCCGCATATCAATCACAATAGAGATATCTTTTTTAGTTGATTGGCAGCTCATGGCCAACTAGCTTCATGGCCGGTTAAGCCGGAATGCGGCAGCCCTGCCTGGTGCAGGGCCTCGAGATGGATATTGAGCGGATGTCACCTTTTGTGCGGGTATCGCGACCGGGAGCCGTGTTTTTGGTCGCCACCGCTGTTTTCGTCTGTGCGGCAGGCCAGGCGATCCACGCCGAAGCACTTCAGAGCGCCGCGCCGGGCGCTGTCGCGACGGCCAACGCTCTGCAATCCCCGGCACCCAAAGCGCTGGATCCGGCGGAGGCGGAAGGAATCATTTTCGAGCGGCAGCAGATCATGAAGCAGCTCGACGAGGACACGAACACGATGGGAAGCATCGTTGCGGGAGAAATTCCGCCGGCCAAGATGGCGGAGACGGCGCACTCGATCGCAAAGGGAGCGAGGGAGGCTTATGAAGCCTTCAAGCAGAATGTGCCGGGCGGGCGTGCCAAGCCGGAAGTCTGGTCGAACTGGGCTGATTATTCGACCCGGATGGAAAGCTTCGTCAAGAACAGCGAGGCAATGTCCAAGGTCGCGGATACCGGCAATGTCAGCGCCGTTACCTCGATGCTGGGCGAAGCGCTGCCGTGCAAGGAATGTCACACTGTCTACCGGGTGCCCAAAAAGCCCTGATATCATGTATCGCGCGCGCAGAACCGGCTCACACTGCCCCGCGTAACAAGAGGGCCTTCAAGGGGCCGTTCGATTGGAGAGATTATGCTTCGTTTGGCCCGTATCGGTTTCCTGGCAATCGCCGTAACAGGCGTAGCGTCCGTGCCCTTGATCGCGGGTCCGACCGACGTGGTGCACATGCGGACCAACGGCTATCATGCCATGGGCGCCGCGTTCAAAGCGACGACGGATACGTTGCGCGGCGACACGGCGCGGATTGATACGATCCGTCAATCGGCCGTCCTCATCCGGAAGGTCTCCCGAGCCCAATATGGCTGGTTTCCGGCCGGCAGCGGTGCCCGACCGGGCGTAAAGACTGCAGCCAAGGCCGAGATCTGGTCAAACCCGGCTGGATTTCGCGCAAAACAGGACGCCTTTGCCCGGCAAGCTGACGTCTTTCTCCATGCCGCGGCTGGCAATGACGTGGCGACCATGCGCTCGGAGGCGCGCAAGCTTGGCGCTACGTGCAAGGGCTGCCACGACTCCTTCAGGGAATCGGACGACTGAGCTTGTACGGCGACAGCTCCGGGCCTGGTGGCGAACTGCACACGCAGCACGGGAACAGGACCGACCCGCCATGACGCGGACAGGGCCAATCATCCGGCACGGAATCGCGAAACATAAAACTGGCAATTGGAGGATGCGCTAATGGAAACATCACGCCGCGATATTCTGGCACTGGCGGGCATTGCGCCGCTCATGCTCCTGGCCGGTAGGGCAGCAGCGGCGGACACCGTCTGCTATGACCCCGCGTCCTTGTCGCTGACCCAGAAAAACCTCCGTCGGTCAGTCGCTTTTGTGGAAGTCTCGACTGATCCGAAGCGCCATTGCGGACTCTGTGCCTTCTTCACCGCCGGCAAGAGCAATTGCGGCACCTGCCAGATCATGTCGGGAAGCCCCGTGACCGCGGGCGGCGTCTGCACGTCCTTCGCACCCAAGGGCTGATCATCGTGGCCGGGCCGATCCGCGTCTGGGACCTGCCGACCCGCTTTTTTCACTGGCTGCTGGTCGCATTGTTCCTGTTTTCCTGGTGGTGCGCCGACAACCGCCAGATGGAGTGGCATCTGAGGTCGGGCATCTGCCTGTTGGGACTGATGCTGTTCCGGTTGCTGTGGGGTTTCATTGGCGGGAGCACCGCCCGCTTTTCCTCTTTCCTTCGACCGCCCTCGGAGCTCATTGCCTATATGCGATCGGCCTCGCCAGCGGAGCGCCGGCCCGGCCATAATCCAGTCGGCGGCTACAGCGTTCTCGCCATGTTGCTGGCCCTGTGCGTTCAGGTCGGCACCGGCTTGTTCGCCACCGATATCGACGGACTCGAGTCCGGGCCCCTCTCCTATCTGGTCAGCTTCGACCAGGGCAGAAGCGCGGCGAAGTTCCATGCCGTCAGCTTCAATATCCTGCTCGCACTGGCCGGCCTGCACGTCCTCGCGATCCTGTTCTATCTGGTCGTGCGCAAGCGCAACCTGGTCCGGCCGATGATTTCCGGCTTGGACGCTCACCCGGAGGCCGGAACTGAGCCACTGAAGTCAGCGGGGATCGTTCGCGTGACATTGGCGGTGGCGTTTGCCGCCGCAGCAGCCTGGTGGTTTGGCGGCATGGGCGGCTGACGCTTGCAGCAGAGAACCGTGTACGGCAGTCGGATCGACCTGACTTTGCACGAACCTGTAGCAAGACTCCTGTCGATATATTTATGCGTTAACGCCGTGGAACCTGAAGGCGCGCGCGTCTGACTGTCCTCGCAGTCAAGTGAGATCACCCTCATCATCCGGGTTCGATTTTCGCCGCACGCCAATCACTTCATTCGAACGCGTCATGCCGTCCGACGACTTGCGGGCATCGACAGCACGCGCAGATTCCACGCAGGGGGCCAGCGAACTGGACTTGCGGACGACGGACGGGTTAGAAGAATATTGTGAAAATGAAGAAATCGACATCCGCAATAGACGGAGCCGCAGCACGTTTGCGCGAGCTCGCGCTCGCCGCCCCGGAAGGGTCACTTCTCGGCAGCGAAGACGACATCGTCATAGCTCTGGGAGTGTCTCGCGTAACCGCTCGACAGGCCGCGCGCCTGCTTGAGCGAGAGGGCGCGCTGCTGGTCAAGCGCGGCAAGAACGGCGGATATTTCGCTGCCCGACCGAGCGTGGAGATCATCGAAGCCGTCGTTTGCGCCTATCTCAATACGCTTGGCCTGGGCATCGGCCACACCGGCGTCGTTGCCTCCGCCCTCTGGGTGGAAGCGCTCCGCGAAGCCGCCGGCGCCGATCGCGATGCGTCGATCGCGCTGGCCGAGCGCTTTGCCAAGATCATCGAGGCAGTCGATCCCGAAGCACCGATCGAAGAAATCTCGCGGCTGGAACGCATGATGCGCTCTGCGGTCTTCGAGCTTATCGACGGTGCCTATATCGAGCTCATCTTCCACATCAACGCTGCGTTTGCCCGGCAGCGGACAACCGGCTGGAGTATCCTCCATCCGGATTCCCACCGGCTCTTCGTGCACAAATGGAAGCAGGCGAAGCTGATGGAGCTGGAAGCCATTGCAGAAGGCAATGTGCTCCAGGCGGTCGCGGCCGGCCTTCACGACAGGACGATCTGGATTGCCCGCGGCGCGGAGCCCCGTCAATTATAGCCTCGCCGACCTAGCTGGGCGCGCCGGCCGATGTCCTTTTTCCACTGCCTCATGAGTCATATGCGGGACGATACCGCGCTGATAGCCGCATGTTGGCCGCGCCGGTCGTGTATCGCCGCCACGACCAGCCGTATCGATAAACAGATATCTCTAAGCCATCAGCAATGGCGATACAGGGCGATAATGACTGAATTTTCCGCCCGTTCTTCCAATTAGAGATCACTAATATCGCTGGACGATATGCCGGGGCACCGACTAGGAAGGGTCCGCACCCGGAAGAATCCAGACTCAGGGGCGAAACGGCAGAGGATCGACATGGGCGAAACCCGCACGACAGCGCTCGACGAATGGAAGAGTCACTGGACGCTGGTGCTGGCTTCCTCGGTCGGATTTTCTTTCACCTCCTTCATGGCGCCGGCGATCGGCCTCTTCATGGGGCCGTTGGGACAGGAATTTCACTGGAGCCGAACCCAGCTTTCGGCGGGGCTCGGTGTCGCTGGCTTGCTTGGCGTGGTGATCTCACCTTTTTTCGGGGCACTTCTCGACCGCCTGGGCTCGCGGCGGCTTGCGCTTCCGGGCCTGGTCGCGGTTTCGCTGGGCGTTGCTGCCTTCAGCCTGACGAGCGGATCGTTCGCACAATGGATTGGCCTGTGGGTGTTCTGGGGCGTCGCCTGCATGTTCGTGCATTCGACGACCTGGACGACGGCTGTTTCAAGCATGTTCTCCGCGGGCCGCGGGCTGGCGCTCGGGGTGACGTTATCGGGAACCGCGCTCGCGCAGGTTATCGTGCCGCCACTGACGAACTGGCTGATCGAAACGCAGGGATGGCGTCAGGCCTTCACCTATCTCGGCTTCGGATGGGGCGGCCTTGCCTTCGTCCTGTCTTTCTTTTTCCTCTACGATGCCCGCGACCGGCACCGGCTGGCGATGGACGGTGCGGCCAGCGCTGGCACCAAAAAGCCGCCCCTGCCCGGTCTGACCATCCGCCAAGCATGGCGCAGCACTGAGTTGTGGCGCATCGCCATTTCGACATTCCTGATCCTCACCATCACGATCGGCGTGCTGATCCACCAGTTCCCCATCCTTGTCGCAGCCGGCGAGACGCGCGATCGCGCAGCGTGGCTGGCAAGCCTTTTCGGGGTCGCCGGCATCGTCGGAAAGCTTGTTACCGGCACATTGATTGATCGGCTCCATGCACGGGTGATCGGCGGCATCACGCTTGCCTCGACTGCAGTCGCCTATCCCTTGATGATGCCGCAATTCAGCAGCCCGCTCCTGATCGTCATCGCGATGATGATCAGCGGCTATGCTGCGGGCACGAAGATCCACCTTTGCGGCTATCTCACCACCCGTTATGCCGGCCTGCGCAATTTCGGCAGCGTCTTCGGGTTCATGGCCGGGCTGATTGCGCTTTCTTCATCGGTCGGGCCGCTCCTCGCCGGCGCATCGTTCGACCATTTTGGCAATTACGTACCGTTCCTTCTCGCCGGCGCGGCAATCTCGCTGTTTTGCGGACTGCTGATCTTCAGTCTCCCCGCCTATCCGGATTGGAGTCTGGACGAAGCCGAAGTTCGGGCCCTACCCGAGCCTGTCTGACGCGGCACGTCACGGACGCGCAAGGGCAGCGATCACGCTCCACATCTTCTCCCATATCAATCGCAGGAAATTGGGATGCTGGAAGGTCATCATTATCAAAACGCCTATCTGACGCGCGACGTCGACAAATGGGTGCGCCATTTCGAGAGCCACACACAGATCGATCGGCTGCTCACCTATGAAGGCTCGGTCATCATGGAAACGCCGGACGGGCATCGAGCGATCACGAACAAGATCGCCTTCATCTGGATCGGCGACCTGCAATATGAGCTGATCCAGCCCGGCCCGGATTCCATCCCCATGTACGAGGCCGGGCTGCCCGATGATGACAGCCTCCGCTTCCATCACATCTGCATGCGCGTCCCCGACTGGAATGCGTTCCGCGCCGGCGTGGACCGGCAGCCTTATCCCATCGTGGCTGAAGGCGGGAACGAGGCGCTGCGTTTCATCTTCCTGGATGCGCGTGCCTTCCTCGGCCATTTCCTGGAATATACCTGCATGACTGACGAGCGCTGGACGCAGATCGGCGGCACGCTGCCGCAGGCCTGATCGATCGGATCGTCGAGAGCCGTGCGCCTGCCGCCTATTTCGACGGGGTAGTCGGCAAGAGATGCCACACACCACCCATGCCGTCGCCGCTCGCCTTGCTGTTCGCATCGTGGCTGAAACTATAGACCGGTTTGCCCCTGAACGCCCATTGGCTCGATCCATCGGCGCGCGCCACGATGGTCCAGCCGCCGAATGCCCTTGCGCCAGCCGGTGCCAGGAGTGCCGGCCAGGCGATGGCGCAGCGGTCGACACAAGTCGACTTTCCCGCCACGTCCCTGTCGAAGGTATAGAGCGGCTTCGCGCCGTCGGCGCTGCGCAGGACGAACACATTGTTCTCCTCGATGATCTGCACCGCTGCCGGCACCGGAGGCGGATCGGCGGCAGCCATAGCGACGATCATCATCAGCGAAATCGACATGTCATCTCCTGCGTTTCTGTTCGGAATGTAACGCCTCGAGCGCGACACGAAGCGAGCTCCAGATCATGCGAGATCATCGCTGGCGAAGAGACGGGTTGGAACCGTCACTTCGACAAGCAGCCCGCCAGAGGGCTTGTTCTTTGCCGCGATGGTGCCGTCATGCGCGTTGATCGCGCGCTCGGCGATGGCAAGACCCAGGCCGAAGCCAGCCCCGTGCGCGCGCACGAAAGGGTCGAACAGAGTCTTGAAATCGGCCGGGGAAACGCCGGGCCCCTGGTCCCCAATCCGGATGCCATAGGTCTGGCCCGCCGCATCCAGGTCGATCTGGACATCGACGACGCCGTTTGGCGGCGAAAAGCGAAGGGCATTGCGCAGGATATTCTCGATCGCGCGACAGAATAGTTCAGCACTGCCCTTCACGCTCGGCCGCTCTTCGGGCACCACGTCCGGCAAGGTCACCGCGATGCGAGTACCATTAGCCTGGGCCTCGAAGCTGGCATCGGCCAGCACCGGCTCGAGCGCTACGATCGGGTCGAAATACTCGTCGATCTGGTCAGCGCCGCTTTCGGCGCGCGCGAGGATCAGAAGCTCACGCACCAGAGCATCAAGCCTGGTCGCCTCGCGCTCGATCCGGTCGAGCGAGCTTTCGAGGCGCTGCGGATCCTGGCGGGCCAGGCCGATCGCGAGTTGCAGGCGGCTGAGCGGCGAACGCAGCTCATGCGACACATCGTGCAGCAGGCGATCGCGCGCGGTTACAAGCTGACCAAGCCGAACCGCCATCTGGTCGAAATGCTTGGCAAGATCGGCAATCTCATCGCGCCGTCGCCCGACCCGATGCTCAAGCCTGACATCGAGGTCACCCTGCGCCATCCGGTTGAACCCGTCGCGGAGGAGCTTGATCGGCCTGGTCAGGTACCAGGCCAGGAAAACGCTGAACAGAGAGCCAGCAACGGTGATGACCACCAGCAACTGCCAGGGCAGGCTGAGGAGACTGAACGGGCGGGGGAGGTCGTAGCGGTAGAACAGGCGATAATGATGGCCATCGGGAGCGGTCACCTTGCGCGTCAGCGCAGCCATGCGGTGGCCCGTCGGTGCGGGAAGCGCGCCGCTCTTTTCGGCAATGCCGATATGGTCGATGACTGCGAAAGGCAGAGACCGGTGCGCAGCATCGTATCCCGACAGCCCCTCGGTCTCGACGGTGCGCGCAAGCAGCGCGAGGACGGGCGGGGCTATGCGCTCTGCATTCGCCTGTTCAAGCGAGCGCGGGGCATCGCTGTGGAAGATGAACAGAAGCCACAACCCGACGATGATGCAGATGAAGGTCAGCCAGAAGGCGAACAGGATCTTCCAGAACAGCCGCGCTCTCATGGCCGTTCCCTGATGCGATACCCGATACCCCGAACCGTTTCGATTTCGATGGCAACGTCGCGCATGGCCGCGAGCTTTTGCCGAAGGTTGCTGACATGGACATCGATCGAGCGATCATAGCTCTCGCGCGGACGGCCGAGCACCTTCGTCGAAAGATCGTCTTTCGACGCGACGCTGTCTCCAGCCTGGAGCAGGGCCACGATAAGATTGAATTCGGATGCGGTGAGATCAAGCGTTCGCCCGCCATACAGCACCCGTCGAGCCGCTGCATCCACCTCCAGCATCCCCAGACTCAGGACCAGGCCCGCGGATGTGCCGGCCTGCTCCACGGGGCGCCGCCGCAGAACGGCGCGCAGCCGCGCAACGAGCTCGCGCGGAAAATAGGGCTTGGGCACATAGTCATCGGCACCGAGCTCGAGCCCGATCACCCGGTCGATATTGTCGCCCTTTGCGGTCAGCATGATAACCGGAATCATGCTCGTCTGGCGGATGCGGCGCAGCACCTCAACGCCGGACAAGCGCGGCAGCATCACGTCGAGAATGACAGCATCATAGGCGCCGGAAATCACGGCGGTTATAGCATCCTCCCCATTGAAGACTGCCTCAGTCTGAAAGCCCTCAGCCTGCAGATAGTCACTCAGCATTGAAGTCAGCTCGACGTCATCATCAACGAGGAGGACACGCATCTCCGGCCGGTCGACTGTCATGCAGGAGGCATGGTCCATGAGCGCGTTACTGTCATCCCGTCTTTTCGAAACTTTTACACAGCGCTTACGATAGCCTTACCCACAGCGCTGCCAGGGTTCGATATACGGACGCCAGCTCTTCGTGGTGTTGGTGAACTGCACGTGGAGCTGAAGCCCTCCCTATGGCCCATTCGGCCGTCAAAAGCCGAATGGGCATTTTTTGTGCGGCAATGCCGTCTTTTCAAATGCTGACCGGAATCGACCTCAATTGAGCAACATGCTTCGCAAGAAAATCGCCCTGTTGCTCGTCTCCGCCCTGTCGCTCCAGGCATGTGCGGTCGGGCCGAACTACGCGCCTCCGGCCCCCGCGACGCTGGGCGTGCCCGGCATCTATTCGACCCCGGCGCCGGCCGGCGAGCCAGGCGATATCCAGGCGTGGTGGACCAATTTCAACGACCCCGAGCTCAGCGCGATCGTAGAGCGCGCCCGCGCCGGCAATCTCGATATCGCCCAGGCCGTGTCTCGGCTCCGCCAGGCGCATGAGTCGCTGGTCCAGTCGCGCGCCGATCTGCTGCCGACCGTCTCCGGCTCGGCCGGATACAACCGGGCGGTGTTCGACACTGTTGGCGCCCGCGACAATTTCTCGCTCGGCGCCAATGTCTCGTACCAGGCCGATCTGTTCGGCGGCGTGCGCCGCGGCATCGAGGCATCGCGCGCGACCTATCAGGCAAGCGGCTTCGATCTCGCCACGGTGCAGACCTCGATCGCAGCCGAGGCCGCACGCAACTATATCCTCGCGCGCCAGGCAAAGGCCAGCCTCGCGATCGCCCGCAATTCGCTCGGCATCCAGGATGACAATCTCGAGATCACCGGTTTCCGTGTCCAGGCCGGGCTGGTCTCGTCGCTCGATGTCGAACAGTCGCGCCAGCAGCGCGCCCAGACCGCCGCGACGATCCCGTCGCTCGAGCAGAATTACCAGACCGCGGTCAACCGGCTCGGCGTGCTGACCGGTCAGGCCCCGGGCGCGCTCAAGGCTGAGCTCGAGGCGACCGCGCCGATCCCCAGAGGCCCGGACTCGCTCGCGGTCGGCATTCCCGCCGATACGCTGCGCCAGCGCCCCGATGTCCGCGCGGCGGAACGGCAGCTCGGTGCTGCGACCGCGCAGATCGGAGTCGCCAAGGCGCAGCTCTATCCGGCACTCAACATCACTGGCAATATCGGCACTGCCGCGGCATCCATTGGCAGTCTCGGCAGCATCGTGACCGGCAGCCTGTTCGCCGGGCTGACCCAGCTGATCTTCGACGGTGGCCGCACCCGCTCGCGGGTCCGCGCGCAGGAAGATGCGGCCGAGGGGGCGCTCGCCAATTACAAACAGGTCGTGCTGACCGGGCTTGAGGATGTCGAGAACGCGCTCACCGCGCTCAAGGCCGCCAAGGATCGCCAGGTCCAGTTCGCGATCGCGCTCGATGCCTCGAACAATGCAGCGATCCTGTCGCGCAGCCAGTATCGCGCCGGGCTGACCGACATCACCACGCTCAACACCAATGAGAGCGCCCTGCTCTCAGCGCAGAACGGGCTCTCCAACGCCAAAGCCGATCAGGCCCAGGCGCTCGTCCAACTTTATCTGGCGCTTGGCGGCGGCTGGGACAGCAACAGCGTCCCACAGGCGCACCAGGCGCAAACGCCCCGGGAATGACGATGGCCTCGACCGACAGCAATGATCTCGACGAATTCCTGGGTGTGAAACCGGCGCCCTGGTGGCAGCCCTATGTCAAATGGGCAGCAATCGGGGTCGGCGTGATCCTTGTTGTTCTGCTCGCCCTTCATTTCCTTGGCGGCACCAAGAAGGTGGACTACGCGACCGAGGCAGTCAGCCGCGGCTCGCTGTCGGTCACCGTATCGGCGACCGGCAAGCTTGCGCCTACCAACCAGGTTGATGTCGGCTCCGAACTGTCGGGCCTCGTCACCAAGGTCGTGGTCGATGTGAATGATCGGGTCGTCGCCGGCCAGCCGCTCGCCCTCATTGATCCGTCACGTTTCAGCGACACGGTCAACCAGAGCAAGGCAGCGCTCAACGCGAACATTGCAGCGGTGGAGCAGAACAAGGCTACGCTAGCCCAGTCCTCGGCCCAACTGGCGCGGCTGCAGGAGGTCAGCCGATTGTCGGGCGGGCGCGTGCCCGCCAAGACCGAGATGGAGCAGGCGATCGCCGATCGCGACCGCGCCATCGCCAATCTTCGCGCCGCCCAGGCCAATGTCGTGTCAGCCCAAGCGACCCTATCCTCCAATGTCACCCAGCTGACCAAGACGGTGATCCGCTCGCCGGTCAATGGCGTCGTCCTTGCACGACAGATCGAACCCGGCGCCACCGTCGCCGCCTCGTTCAACACCCCGACCCTGTTCGTGATTGCCCAGGACCTCAGCCGGATGAAACTCGAGGTCGCGATCGACGAGGCGGATGTCGGGTCGGTCAAGGAAGGTCAGCGGGCGAACTTCACCGTCGATGCCTTTCCCGGCCAGATCTTTCCGGCCGCCATCACCCGGGTCGATGTCGGTTCGAATCTGAGCGCGCAATCGACCAGCACCACGACCACCACGACAGCGCAGGTCGTTTCCTATGGCGCAACCTTGACCGTCGCCAACCCCAGCCAGCAGCTTCGTCCCGGCATGACCGCGACCGCCGATATCGTGACGTCCGCCAGGAACAATGTGCTGCTGGTTCCCAATGCAGCGCTGCGGTTCAAGCCCAGTGACGTCGCCGGCGCCAGTTCGAGCGGCGGCGGTCTCGCCGGCGCGTTCACGCCGCGGCGGCGTACCGGGCCAGGCAGCCCGGCGGATGCGGTGGTCCGGGGAGGGGCGAGGACGGTCTATGTGAAGGATGCGACCGGCCAGCCTCAGGCAGTAAGTATCACCACCGGCGTGACCAATGGAACGGTCACCGAAGTGATCGCCGGCGATCTCCGGCCCGGCATGCAGGTCATCACCGGCCAGCTTTCGGGCACAAAAGCCAAGGCGCAGCCAACGGCCAGCGGCGGGCAACGCGGTGGCCAATAGCGTGTCCCCGACCAATGCTGCGATGGGGACGACGTCGGAAAGAGCGCCCATCATTCGCTTACGCGGCGTCACCAAAATCTATGGCGAGGGTGCGACTGCGTTCCAGGCGCTGAAGGGAATCGATCTCGATATCACCCAAGGCGATTTCGTCGCGGTGATGGGCGCTTCCGGCTCGGGCAAGTCGACCACGATGAACATTCTCGGCTGTCTCGACGTGCCGAGTGCCGGCACCTTCCAGTTCCGCGGCCATCATGTCGAGACGCTCGATCGCGATCAGCGCGCGCTGCTCAGGCGCAAATATCTCGGCTTCGTCTTCCAGGGCTTCAATCTGCTAGCCCGCACCACCGCGCTCGAAAATGTCGAGCTGCCTTTGCTCTATCGCGGTGATCCGAAGAAGGAACGGCACGATTCGGCCATGGCAGCGCTCGACAAGGTTGGTCTGGCCGACTGGTGGGGTCACACACCGGCCGAGCTTTCGGGCGGCCAGCAGCAACGCGTCGCGATCGCGCGCGCGATCGTCACCGCGCCCGATGTGCTGCTCGCCGACGAGCCAACCGGCAATCTCGATTCGGAGCGTTCGATTGAAATCATGGAGCTGCTGAGCGGCCTCAACCGCGACAGCGGCATCACCGTGCTGATGGTCACCCATGAACCGGATATGGCCGCCTTCGCGCGCACCATCGTGCATTTCAAGGACGGGCTGGTGGAGCGGGTCGAAGCGCAGCATCACCAGGGCGAGAAGGTGACCTGATGCTCGGCACGACTTTCCTCCTCGCGATCCGCTCGATCATGCGCCACAAATTGCGCTCGTTCCTCACCACGCTCGGCATCATCATCGGCGTCGCCGCGGTGGTGACGATGGTGACGCTCGGCCAGGCGACGACGGCGTCGATCCAGAAATCGATCGCCAGCCTCGGCACCAACATCCTCCAGATTCGCCCAGGCCAGGGCTTCGGACGCGGCGGCGGCGGCCCGCAGCCCGCCAATTTCAAGCCCGAGGACGTCGATGCGATTGCGCATCAGATTGCGGGCGTAAAGGCGATCGCGGCGCAGGCACAGGCAACCGGCACGGCGATCTACGAGGGCGCGAACTGGTCGACGACAGTCAATGGCACGACCACTTCCTATTTCGACGTCCAGCCCTGGCCGCTGGCCGAAGGCCGCTACTTCACGCCGACAGAGGAAATGGCGGGGAAGTCAGTGTGCATCATCGGCGGCACGGTGCTGAAAAATCTTTACAATGGCGGCGCGGCGGTCGGCACGCGGATGCGGATCGCGGGTATCTCGTGCGACGTGATCGGCGTGCTCACCACGAAAGGACAGGGCGGATTCGGCAATGACCAGGACGATGTCGTCGTCATGCCGCTCAAGACGGTGCAACGGCGCCTGACGGGCGACCGCGACCTGCGCGCGATCGTCGTCGGCGTCGATGACGCCTATTCGACGTCCCAGGTACAGGCATCGATCGAGAATTTGCTACGCGAGCGCCGCAACATCGCCGGCGCCAAGCAGGATGATTTCACTGTTCTCGATACCAAGCAGATTTCCGACACCTTCACCGGCGTTACGACATTGCTGACCTCGATCGTCACCGCCGTCGCCGCGATCAGCCTGATCGTCGGCGGCATCGGTATCATGAACATCATGCTCGTCTCGGTCACCGAACGGACCCGCGAGATCGGCATCCGCCTCGCCATCGGCGCGGTCGCGCGCGAGGTGCTCACCCAGTTCCTTGTCGAGGCCATCGCCCTGTCAATGCTCGGTGGGCTCATCGGGCTGCTGATCGCCCAGATCGCCGTCGGCGCTCTATCGGTGATCACCGGCCTGCCCTTCCTGCTCGTGCCCGAAATCAATCTGATCGCTTTCGGCATCTCGGCGCTGATCGGCGTCGTGTTCGGCTATTTCCCCGCCAGGCGCGCCGCCGCTCTCAATCCCATCGACGCCCTGCGCCACGAATAGCCCCACAGCGCAAAAAAGCCTCGGGCCTGCCCAGCTTCCACCGTCGAAAGCTGGCTGGCGCGCTACCGCGATGCAGGCCGGCGATGTCCGGTCGTCCGGACTGCCTCAAGGCTTCAGCTCCACAAGCCCGTAGCGGCTGCTGAACATCGCTGGCCACGCCCCTCCCGGCTTCATGCGTGCGGACTGACGATGACACTTCTCACGCGGAAGCTGCTCGGCCGGGATCAGATCCAGGCGGCGATGGAGCGCCGCCGCCTTTTATGCGTTTCCATTCCTGATCGAAGCCCCTGGTCATCGGGAGAGACAAGATGCGGTGGTTATTCTCAATGTCGCTCATGGCTCTTGCCTGCTCGCCGCAACTCCTATCGGGGGAAGATCGCGACGGCCCTCTTGCAGCAGCTGCGTCGCATCCGGCCGAAGTGGCCCTGGTCGACGAGGGTGCACGGGGTTCGGTCTATCGGCAGACAGCCAACAGCCTGCGTCTCTATACTTACGACCTCGATGGAATCGGGCGATCTGCATGTAACGGCGGCTGCGCCTCCGCATGGCCTCCGCTCCTGGCCCCGGCCGATGCGCGCCCGGTTGGCGAATGGATGATCGTCGCGCGCAGCGACGGCAGACAGCAATGGGCATATCGGGGACAACCCGTCTATATGCGCTTCCATGATGCGCCGGATCAGCCCACCGGAGACGGCATAGACGGCAAGTGGCATCTGATTCCCTATACCAAGACCCAGTAACCGACCTCGAGACAATGCCGTGTGAGAGGACGGGTTCGCTACGGACGGCACTTTCGCGGGTGGCTGGCCCCGGTTGGAAGCGGTTCAGCCGATCGCCGTTGGAGGATCAAGATCGCGCGTTATCACGTCGCACCAGGCGCGATCCGCACGCGATTCCACACCCGCTTATGCCAGATTTCCCGAATGTGATGCGCCGCCATGGCGCCCAGCTCCACATCACCGGTGTGGATCGCGGTGAGTTCCATCAGCTTGGCATTGCGCCACGCGCGGACGAACTCGTGATGCTCGGGCGTATCATTCGTGTCCGGTCGGGGCGGAAAACCGCGAATTGAAAAAGCCGTATTGATGTTGAAGATCAGCTCAATGTAGCGGCAATCGGCGACGGCGAATATCGCGGCCCGGCTTTCAACCTCAAGCGTCCGAATTTCTTCGAACGTCGCGTGCGGCTTGATCGCCTGCACCCGCTTTGTGAATTTCTCCGCCATGGCGCGGGATTCCTCAGTGCGAACCGCAGCCGCCTTGCGCAGGACCTGGACCCACAGCACCGACGCGACAACCGTCACATCCTCGGCGTCCATCGCCAAGGTTTCCAGATAGGCGCTTACAGTCCGCTCGATCATCTTCGCGTCAGGACGCGTGGCAAAATAACCGCCGTTGATTCCCCGCCGGACAACCAGGAAGCCTTCGCGCTCGAGCAGTCGCGCGACCTGACGAACAGTGCTGCGCGACACGCCGAGCGTTGCAATGAGGCTGTCTTCACTGCCGATGAACGCTCCGTCCGCGGCGTCGAGCACTATTTGCCTTAGCTGGGACGCGGCGGATTCAATCGGGCGGATCGCTGACGTCTTGGCCATGCCGCCTGAAAGCACAGCAGTCCGACCTCGTCCATTGTAAAACGTGTGCAGTGTCTGGCCGCTTTACCGTAGAGTGCGGCATAGCCGTAGAGCATCGTCAGCGCCTCAAAGAGTGACCTCTATGCTCAGCTTTGACGTTGAACTCGCCGATTACGTCGCTATAGCATTCATTGTATAGTACAAATTACGAGGAAACCTGGGTGGCGATATCGACGCAGGAGCGCAGAGCGGGAGTCCAGGCGACGCCCCGGACTCTGACACATCTGGAGCGTCTGGAAGCAGAGGCAATCCACATCATGCGCGAGGTCGTGGCTGAGGCCGAGCGGCCGGTGATGATGTATTCGGTCGGCAAGGATTCAGCGGTGATGCTGCATCTTGCCCGCAAGGCCTTTTACCCCTCGCCCCCGCCTTTTCCGCTGCTGCATGTCGATACGACCTGGAAGTTCCAGGACATGTACAAATTGCGCGACCGGATGGCGAAGGAGAGCGGCATGGAGCTGCTCGTCTACCACAACCAGGAAGCGATGGACCGGGGGATCAACCCGTTCGATCACGGCGCGCTCCACACCGATATGTGGAAGACCGAGGGGCTGAAGCAGGCGCTCGACAAATATGGCTTCGACGCGGCGTTCGGCGGCGCGCGGCGCGACGAGGAGAAGTCGAGGGCCAAGGAGCGCATCTTCTCGTTCCGCACCGCGACCCATGGCTGGGATCCGAAGAAGCAGCGGCCCGAGCTGTGGAACCTCTATAATGCCCGCAAGAACAAGGGCGAGAGCATCCGCGTCTTCCCGATCTCGAACTGGACCGAGCTCGACGTGTGGCAATATATCCAGCTCAACGACATCCCGATCGTCCCGCTCTATTTTGCCGGCAAGCGCCCGACCGTCGAGC
>Ga0307508_10002242_pt1 | contig 20616 bp, 14 predicted proteins | sample 9_EM_MG_FD_203089 | JGI IMG/M metagenome (GOLD analysis project Ga0307508, IMG submission 203089) | Populus trichocarpa ectomycorrhiza microbial communities from riparian zone in the Pacific Northwest, United States - 9_EM | ecosystem: Host-associated > Plants > Roots > Unclassified | place...
CCCTCATCGTCATCGATCTCGCGGACACGTACTCGTTCTGCCACCCGCACAGCCTGACGACATTGCGCCGTCCGGACCAGCATGCGAACGGCGCGTCGTTCACGACAGGGCAAAGGTTCTCTGATGCAGCACTAGTTGACCGAGGCTGCGGTGAGTCCACCCCGCGTCGTAGTGCTCGGCAGACTGGTCGAGGACCGTACGCAGGTGTCGTTCGCCGGTGATGAGGAGGCGGTCGGTGCATTCGGTGCGGGCTGTGCGTATCCATCGTTCGGCGAAGGCGTTGGACCGTGGGCTTTGCGGCGGTGTCGGGCATCGCCGCCTGGTGGCATGGAAATGGACCTACCACAGGAGCGGCCGCCCTCCCCTCGACGAAGCAATCGCCACGCTCATCGAACGGCTTGCGACGACGCGATCGCCTCGGCGGCATCCTCCACGAGTACCGGCATGCGGCGTGACCTGCACGGATGAAGTTTCCGGCAAGCGCAGGGTCACACCGCACGGCGGAGGGCGGCCGTCAGACGACCGGCATCGCGGTCAGCTTCCGGTCGCGCACCGTGAACACCCGGTTGCCCGCCCCCGCCATCGACCAGCCGCCCTTCGTGTCCCCTCCCTTGTCGTGGAACGTCCACAGCGGTTCCCCGGTGTCCTTACGGAAGGCCTTGACCCCTTCGGAGCCGTGGTCGGACGAGACCCAGACGGTGTTGCCCGAGACGACGGGCTTTCCGGAGACGGTGTAGTTCAGCTCACGCACCCAGATCTCGGAGCCGTCCTTGGCGCTGTGGCACCGCAGTTCGTTGTTGGCGAAGGCATAGAGACGATCGCCGTCGACCGCTCCCATGGACAGGCCACTGTTGGTCGAGGCGGGCGTGGACCAGCCGCGGTCACCGTCGCTGAGCCGGAAGCTGCGCAGCGACTGGCCGCCGAGATACAGGGTGCCGCCGGAGATGTACGGGGTCCACGCGCTGCCGGACTTCGCGGGCACCGTCCAGACCTTGCCGCCATCCGCCGCGTCCATGGCGACCGCTCCGTACTTTCCCGCCGTCAGCACCAGGCGGCCACCGCCCGCGGCGCCGTCGATGTCGTCGGCGTCGAAGACGAACGGTATGCGCTTACGCCACAGCGGCTTCACGCCGCTCTTGGTGAGGCGGAGGGCCATGACGTTGCCGGGGTCCCCGGTTGCCCAATTGCTCGAGAGGTCGTTGTAGTAGTACACGTCCTCATCCAGCGCGATCGGGCTCACAATGCCCAGGTCGTAGTCCCACAGCTTGTCCCCGGTCTTGGGTGAGATTCCGTAGAGGACGTCTGTGCTGTGGGCCAGGATGAGGTCGAGCGACGGGGAGTAGAACGCCTCCCCGACGCTCTTCACCGTCCACTTCCGCTTCCCGGTGGTGACCGAGTAGGCCAGGAGGTCAGGCATCCTAGTGTCCAGGACGACCAGATCCCGGAGGGTGAGCATGTCGACGCGGTCGGTTTCCGGGGTCTCCTTCGGGCCCCAGAGGGGGTCGGGCGCCTTCCCCTTGTCGTAGTCACCCTCGGCGAGCGGGTCCGCGTCCCAAGGGTGCTCACGCGGGGCCGCCTCGTCGCGCAGCATCCACCAGGCACCGCCTCCGCCCGCCGCTGCGAGCACGGTTCCGGCCGCGGCCAGCCCGGTGATGAAGCGTCTGCGGGACGGGCGGCCCGTCGCCGTGGCGCTCGTGTGGGCGGCCAGGTCGGGGAAGGTCGCCAACTGGCGTACCCACTCCTCGGACTGGCCGATCTCCGTGGCCACCGGACCCTGTTTCCACAGCTTGCCCGCGCCACGCGGAGGAGCCATGACCGCGGTGATGTGTGCGGGGAGGGGACGCAGCGCGGGGTCCTTCGCCAGGCATGGCTCGATGAGCTGCCGCAGCCCGGGCGGGACCGTGTCCAGCCGCGGCTGCCCGTGCACCACCTCGTACTGCACGGCGGCCACATGCCCGCCCTGGTACGCGGGTGTCCCGGTCGACGCGAAGACGAGCACCGCGCCCAGCGCGAAGACGTCACCGGGCGGACCCGTGCGCTGCCCGAGCACCTGCTCGGGCGCACCGTAGCCCGGGGTGACGGGTATCTGTCCCGTGGTGGTCAGGGTCAGCCCGTGCTCGGGCCGCGCGATGCCGAAGTCGATGACGCGCGGTCCGGTGGACGTCAGCACGATGTTGGACGGTTTGAGGTCGCGGTGCACCAGACCCGTGGTGTGGATGTCGCCGAGTGTGCGGGCGAGCGCTGCCCCGAGCGCCCGTACGTACGGCTCCTGGAGCGCTCCGTAGCGCTGGACCGCCGTATCGAGCGTGGGCCCGGCCAGGAACTCGGTGGCGATGAACGGCCGTCCGCTCTCGGTCTGCACCGTCAGTACGCGCGCCACGCCCTTGCTCTTCACGGCCTGCGCGGCCTCCGCCTCCCGCAGGAAGCGCTGCGCCATCTGTGTGTCGTGGGCGAGTTCGGTCCGCAGCACCTTGACGGCGGCCGTATGGCCTGAGCTGTCGCGTCCGAGGTACACCTTCCCCATGCCGCCTTCCCCGAGCACGCCGATCAGGCGGTAGGGGCCGATGCGGAGCGGGTCACCGTAGCCGAGGGGGTTCATGCGGTGTGTTTCTCCTGCCGTCGCTGCCGAGCGCTGTCTGCCGTAGGTCCCGTCTGCTCACTCCGGGGATCATTCCAGCGGGATGGCGTAGGTGCCCTCGATGGTGGAGCCGACGATCCTTCCCGAGTCCTCGTCCAGGACGGGGCTGATGCCCGCGCCCTCGGGGCCGCTCAGCGTGAAGGTCCAGTCGGAGCGGTGGGTGGTGCGGTTGACCGCGTCGAGGTGCGTGCGGCCTGCCTTCTCGACGAATATGACGTAGACGTACTTCTCGCCGACGAGCGGCACGCAGGCGAGGGAGGGGTGGCGGCCACTTTCGGGCCGCCCCTTCTGCCGCCACAGCAGCCGCCCGTCGGAGGCGTCCAGCGCGATGAGCCCGTGCCCGCTCTCCGTCGCGTACACCACGCCGTCCCGCAGGGCCGGCGGGCCGTAGAACGCCCGCGGCACCCCGTTGATCTCGTCCTCCTCGTCGAGCCGGGAGTTGACGTAGGCCCAGGCCCTGCCCCCGTCGGAGAGGCGATGCGCGACCACCTGCCGGGCGCCGAAATAGACGTGTCTGCTGTCCGTGGGGAGGGGCAGAAGCGAGGCACCGCGATCGTTGTGCCCGCCCAACGGGACCCGCGCGCCGTCCCACAGCTCGTCGCCCGTACGGGCGGCTCTGGTGAGCGTCACGAACGAGTCGAGTGCGTCGGCGCCGTCCCTGTCGTCGACGGTGGTCAGCAGCAGCCGGTTTCCCCTGCACGTCGTCAAACAGCCGGTGGTCTGGCGGTTCATCCCCCCGAACTGGTAGTTCTCGAGCGGTTCGCGCCATAGCTCCCGGCCCGCTCGCAGATCGAAGGCGACGACGTTCCAGCCGGCCGTCGCCTCCTTGAACGCGGCGTTCGTCTTACGTGTTCTCGCCGCCAGATAGAGCACGTTTCCGGCTGTCCGGAGCGGCTGGACGGTGGGGTCGACGTCGTCGGACTCCCCCTTGATCTCCCTGCCGTCGAAGTCGGGGAGGGTGCCGAGAGTGTTCTGTACGGCGCCCGAACCCGGGTCGAGCGTGCAGATCGTCAGTCCCTTGCCGCTGCCCCCGTCCCGGTCCATTTTCCGGCCTCCCCGCCTCGGCTCCCGGGACTCGGGGAGGATCGCGTAGATCCGCTGCCCGTCGATGCTGATCTGCTTCGTATGGATGTCCGGATTGCCCCAGCGTCGTTCGCCGCTCTTCGCGTCGAACGCCACGAGCCCCTTCGTGTTCATACTCAGGATCAGGCCGCCCACCGCGATCGGCGGCAGGTCGTAGTTTTCGTTGACGCTCAGGGTCGGGGCCTTCCACACGGGCAGCGGCGCGCCGCCCGGCCCACGCGACGGTGAGGCGGCGGGGCCCTGCTCGCCGCCCGGGCCGATGGTGGACCAGGCCCAGGCACCCCCGGCCACGGCGGCGGCCACCCCGACGGCGGAACCGCCCACCATCGCCAGCATCCTGCGCCGTGAGGGCGGCTGCGGTCCGTACGGCGACCAGAACGATGCCTCGCCCGAGCCGGAACCCGAGCCCGCCCCGTCGTGGTACGCGAATCCACCCGGCGGCCGAGGCTCTCGCCGCGGGGTGATCTGCCATACCGCGCCGGCGCGCCACGCGATCCGGGCCAGCACCCAGTCCGGCAGGTGGTCCGCGAACTCTCCGCCGCCGTCGTGCAGTTGGGCGCGCAGCTCCGCCGTACCCGGCCGGTGGCGCGCCTCCTTGAGCAGGCACCGTTCCAGCACGGGCCGCAGCGCGTCCGGTACGCCGGTGAGGTCCGGCTCCCCGTACCGCACCCGGTAGAGCAGGTCGGCCGCGTGGCCGCCGCCGAACGGGCCGCGCCCCGTCGTCGCGAAGACCAGCACCCCCGCGAGTGCGAACACATCACCGGCCGCGGTGTGCTCGCCGCCCGTCGCCTGCTCGGGGGACATATAAGCGGGAGTTCCGGCCGCGGTTCCCGTACGCGTCAGCCGGTCGTCGCCGATCGCGCGTGCGATGCCGAAGTCGATGACCTTCGGACCGAAGGCGGTGAGGAGAATGTTGGACGGCTTGAGGTCGCGGTGCACGACGTCGCAGCTGTGCAACTGCCCCAGCGCCTCGCACAGTGCGGCACCAATCGCCCGAACGGACACCTCGGGCAGCGGCCCGCCCTGCTCGACGGCCTCGTCCAGCGGCGGGCCGAGCAGATACTCGGTCGCCAGCCACGGCGTGGGCGCGAGCGGATCGGCGTCGATGACCTCGGCCCCGTGCCGGCCCCCGATGACACGCGCCGCGTCCGTCTCCAGACGGAAGCGGATACGGAACTCGGGGTCGGCGGCGATCCGCGCGTGCATGCTCTTGATCGCCACGGTACGGCCGCCCTCGTCCCGTCCGAGGTAGACAGTGCCCATACCCCCACCGCCGATTCTGGCGATCAGCCGGTACGGGCCGAGCACCTGCGGATCGTCGTAGGCGAGCGGGAATCCCAGGAGGGTGGGCGAAGAGAGCATCGGGTCGTCAGTCCACGGGGAGGGGATCGGCGGAGGGGCGGTGAAGGGGCAGCGGTCACGGCCTCGGGGAGGCTCCCGGGTGAAGGGCGGGCCCGCCGGGTGCCAGGGGCACGTCGGACTCGCTGGTGACGGTGTCGGCACCGGCTGCTCGCACCGCCCCGGCCGCGCCCGAAGGCGCCGAAGGGCCCTGGGCGCCCAGGGCCCGCCCGGACTGCCGGACGAGCGCCGCGATCACCCGGCCCGGCAACCAGCCGGGGCCGAACGCCCCGGCCCCGCCATCCATCACCGTGGCCGGTGCCCAGCCCGGCGCGGGAGAAGGCGGAAAGGCCGGGGCGGGAGGGACGAAACGGCCGCGCAGCGCATCCCGTACGGCCGCGGCGCGCGGTCTGTGTGCCGGGTCGGGGGACAGACATGGACTGACCGCCTCGCGCAGCCCCTCGGGCAGTCCTGACGCATCCGGTGCCAGGCGCCCGGTCGCCGCGTACGAGAGCACGGCGCCGAGCCCGAACACATCGCCGGGCGGACGCGGCCGTCCACCCGAAAGCTGCTCGGGCGGCAGCGCCTCCGGCGGCAGACCGGGCACGGCCACGCGCTCCTCGCCCTCCGGAGCGAGGGACCGTACGCATCCGAACCCGGTGAGCCTCGGTCCGTCCGCTCCCAGCAGGACGGTGCCGGGCGCCACACCGGCGTGGGCGAAGCCCTGCTCGTGCAGCGCGGCGAGGGCCTCGGCCAGCGCCAAGCCGAGCGCGCGCACCGTACGCTCACCGAGGCCTCCGCCCTGCGCGGCCAGCGCTCCGGGCAGCGGCAGCGCGGGCGAATAGGGCGAGACGCACCACGGCAGTTGGCCGTCGGTGCCCCAGGAGACCTCCACGATCTGCTCCAGGGTGGGGCTGTGACCGCTCAGGCGCCGGGCCTGCTCGGCCTCGGCCCCGAACCGCTGCCCGTGCTCGCCGTCCCGGGCGAACTCCAGCCGGGGCGAGCTGAGGAGGACCGTATGGTCGCCGCCTGGCGTGCGCGCGATGAAACGCCGCACCGGTACGGGAACTCCGCTGTCCGCCGCGTCGATCCGGCCGACGAGGCTGTAGACACCGAGCTGTCCCTGGTCGTCCTGCCGCAGCGGCTCCATTCGCTCCCCCATGCTGTAGCCGAGAGCGGAAATCTTAATCCCTGGCCGTGCCCCGGGCAGGGAGGGGGCGGGGCGAGCTGCCGGCCGACCGCCCGGGGCCGGTTGGCGGACCACACCGAGCCGATCACCACGGCGCAGCCCGCCAGTTGGATGACGGTGGGGAGCTCGTGGAGGACGAACACCGAATCCGATCGCCATCACCGGCGGCAGCAGCAACAGCGCTGAACGTGCCAGAAACCCCGTCCGTGCTGGCCACGTTGTCGGAGCGCTGCAGCGGCCCGCCGTTCAACCATGGCAGAAGTGGAACCACCGCGCCCGTTGCCGACCCACCCTCCCCCACACCAGCATTGGTGGAGTGCTGCTGCGACTGCTCTACCTGGCCTTGACGAGCATGTTCACCCTGTTACGACTCATGCCGATAAGTGACCGCGACAAGGACGCCGAGATCCTGGCGCTACGCCACCAACTGGCCGTACTACAGCGGCAGACCGACAAACGGAAGCTCACCTGGCCAGACCGTGCACTGCTGGCCGCCCTCCTACATCGCCTCCCCCGAGTACGTCTTCGTCAACTACCGCTGATCGTCTCGCCTGACACGGTGCTGCGGTGGCACCGGGAGCTGCTGCGCCGCCGCCACGCAAAGGCTTCCCGCCCCAAACGGCCGGGACGGCCCCGCACCGTACGACCTGTCCGTGCTCTCGTGCTACGGCTCGCGCGGGAGAATCCCAGCTGGGGCTATCGGCGAATCCATGGCGAACTCGCCTCCCTCGGGATCAAGGTGGCCGCCGCCACCGTGTGGAACATCCTCAAGGAGCACGGCATAGACCCAGCACCCGAGCGCGACCACACCACCTGGGCCGCCTTCCTGCGCTCCCAGGCCCAGGCAATCCTCGCCGCAGACTTCTTCGAGACCAAGACCCTGAGCGGAGCGACTCTGTACGTCCTCGCGGTGATCGAGCACGCCACCCGCCGCGTGCGGATCCTCGGCGCGACGGCACACCCCACCGCTGTCTGGGTCACCCAGCTCGCCCGCAACATGGTCATGGACCTCCAAGACGCAGGCATCAATGCGAAGTTCCTGATCCGGGACCGAGACGGACGGTACCCGGCATTCTTCGACACCGTCCTGCAAGCCGAAGGCGTCAAAGTCGTCCAGACTGGCGTCCGCATGCCGCGCATGAACGCGATCATGGAACGCTGGGTGCGCTCATGCCGAACCGAACTCCTCGACCGCACCCTCATCTGGAACCAGACCCATCTACTCCACGCGCTAGGCGAATACGAGACGTTCTACAACGAGCACAGACCCCACCGCACTCTCGCAAGCGCCGCACCACCCACCCGCTACCCGAACCGATCACCGAACCCGACCAGCTCACCCATTCTCCACGTCCATCGACGCGATCACCTCGGCGGCCTCCTGCACGAGTACCGGCACGCCGCGTGACCAGCAGGGATGCAGTTCCTTGGCACCTACAGCGTCAGCAGACGATGTCGCCAGGGCTGGGCTCGGTTCCTGGATCAAGCAGGTGAATGGTGCTGTTGCTGTCCTGCGCACCCAGTACGAGGAACTCGCTCTTGAAATCGGCGATGCGCTTGCTCCCGAGATTCACCGCGCCGACGACGAGTCGCCCCAGAAGCTGTTCCTGGCTGTAGTTGGTGACCTGTGCGCTGGTGCGCAGGGTGCCGATCTCGCCGAAGTCGACGGTGAGCTTCCATGCCGGCCGACGCGCTTCGGGAAACGCTTCGACGGCCGTGATGCGACCCACACGGATGTCGACCGCGAAGAACTGGTCGGGGGAGGCTTGGGGCTTGGCCGCAGGCTGGGCGCTGGGCGTGGAAGAGATCTTGGTCATGTGCTGGTCCTTGTCGTGCAGGCAGGCATGGATGGCGGATTGGTCAGCGGTCGTGGACGAAGTGGCGGTCCGCGTCGGTCAGGGCCTGGCCCAACAGTTCGACGATGTGGTCGAGTTCCTCCCGGGTGGCGATCAGAGGCGGAGCGATCTGCACGACCGGGTCGCCGCGGTCGTCCGCGCGGGCCAGCAGACCGAGGTCGCGCATGCGCGTCGGCAGGAATCGCTTGACCAGTTCGTTCTTGCGATCGGTGTCGAAGCGCCGGCCGTCGGGCCCGTCGACGAGCTCGAGGGCCCAGAAGAAGCCGTCGCCACGTAGGTCCCCGACGATGCTCAGCTCCGTCAGTTCCATGAGCCGCTTCTGAAGGTGTCCGGTCAGAGCCTGGACGTTGTCCAGGACGCCGCCCCGCTCGAAGATGTCGAGGTTGGTCAGCGCCGTGGCGGCGGCGACGGGATGTCCGGCGAAGGTCAGCCCGTGCAGGAGGGTAACGCCGTCGTTGTAGAACGGCTCGGCGACCTTGTCGGCCACCAGGACGGCGCCGAGCGTGGCGTAGGACGAGGTGAGCCCCTTGGCCGTGGTGATCATGTCGGGGACGGCGCCGTACTTGGTCACGGCGAAGTACTCACCGATGCGGCCGAAGCCGGTGATGACCTCGTCGGCAACGAGCAGGAAGCCGTACCGGTCCGCCATCTCACGCAGGCCGAGCCAGTAGCCGGCCGGGGGTGTGAAGCAGCCTCCGGCATTCTGCACAGGCTCGGCGATCAGCATGGCCACCGTCTCCGGGCCGGCCTCCAGCACCGCAGCCTCGGTCTCGGCCAGCAGCCGCCGGGTGAAGGCTGCCTCATCGGCATCGTTGGTGCGGCACCGGTTGGTATTGGGCGCGTGGGTCACCTCGAAAGCCGGTGCACCGAAGGGTTCCTTGAGCGCCGGTATTCCTGTCAGCGCGAGCGCGCCCATGGTCAGGCCGTGGTACGCGGTGCGACGAGCGACGGCTTTGGTGCGCTGCGGCTGGCCCTGCGCCACGTGGTACATACGGGCGAGCTTCCACGCGGACTCCACGGACTCCGAACCACCTGAGGTGAAGAACACACGGTTGATGTCGTCGGGGGCCAGGGCGGCGAGTCGTTCAGCCAGCTCGATGGCGGCGGGGTGCGCTGTGTTCCACAGGGTGCTGAACGGCAGGCGCAGCAGTTGCCGTTCGGCTGTCTTGGCGAACTCTGCTCCGTACGAGTAGCCGAGTTGTGCGCAGAAGAGGGCGGACAGGCCGTCGATGTATCGCTTCCCGGCCGCGTCGTAGACGTGGACGCCTTCGGCCCGGTCGGGCAGGAAGACTCCCTGGCCGGTGCGCAGGCTCGCGTGCTGGCCGAAGTGCAGGAGCAGGTGATCGCGGGCGGCTGCTTGCAGTTGGGCCGCCTTGACGGCGGTGGAGGGCTGATCGGGCATGAGGGCTTCTCCGAGGAGGTCGGCGGGCGCGGTTGCTTCAGCCCTGGCTGGTTCGCGTGAGGTCACGCACCGCGGCGTCCAGGTGGGTGTTGACGACATCCAGCAGGGCCTGCTCGTCGTCTCCCTGGAGCAGGGCCCGCAGCTGCTGGTGTTCTGCGACGAGCAAGTTTCGCTCCGGGTAGAAATCCATGAGGCTGGCCAGGCAGATCCGGGTCTCCGCGGCGAGAGTGGTGAACATTCTGCTGAGCCTGGGGCTCTCGGCAGCGTCGACGAGAGCGCTGTGGAAGGCCAGGTCCTGCTCGGCGATGAGGCGGCTGTCGCCCTGATCGGCTCGCAGGCTCATCTCCTCTACGACGGCTGCAAGCCGTTCCAGATGAGCCTCAGACTTGCTGCGGTGCAGCAGCGCGGCCGCCTCTCGTTCGATCGCACGCCGGGCGGTGTAGATGTCCGTGATGTCGTCGGCGTCCAGCTCGACGACGGACACCCCCCGGTTGGGGATGTTGGTCAGCAGCCCCTCTTGGACCAGGCGCTGGAGTGCTTCCCGCACGGGCCCGCGGCTGACGCCCAGGCGGGTCGCCAGCTGAGGCTCGATCATCCTGCTGCCCGGCGCGAACGCGCCGGAGACGATCTGTTCCCGCAACCGGTCGGCGATGATCTCAGACGTCGTCCGCGGGTTGACGGGGGTGAGCTCCTCGAGCCCCGGCTGCGACACGTCTCCTGATCCCTTTCGCGGCTGCGCCGCCTGCGGTGTCGTGCCCCCGGCAGGTACGACGGTATTCATGACGCCGACCGGTCCCGCACGGGTGTGGCGATGTACTTGGACTCAAGGAACTCCTCGATGCCCACACGCCCGCCCTCCCGGCCCAGGCCCGACTGCTTGACCCCGCCGAAGGGCGCGGCCGGGTTGGAGACCAGGCCGGTGTTGAGGCCGACCATGCCCACCTCCAGGCGCTCGCTGACATCCAGGGCACGGTCGAGGTCCTGGGTGAAGAGGTACCCGACGAGTCCCCAGTCGGTGTCGTTGGCCAGGCGCACGGCCTCGTCCTCGTCGTCGAAGGCGATGACCGGGGCGACCGGGCCGAAGATCTCGGTGGACAGCATGTCGCTGTCCGGACTGACCTGTGCCAGTACGGTCGGCGGGTAGAAGTGACCAGTGTCCTGCGGCGCGGCACCGGCAGCGACGACCTTGGCACCCTTGGCGACCGCGTCCTCGACCAGGGTCGTGACCTTCTGCTTGCTGGCAGCGTCGATGAGGGGGCCGACCTGTACGCCGTCTCGGGTACCCGGGCCCACGGTGAGCGCGGCCATGCGCGAAGCAAGGCGCTCGGCGAACTCGTCGGCGACGGAACGGTGGACGAAGAGGCGGTTGGCTGCCGTGCACGCCTCGCCCATGTTGCGCATCTTGGCCGTCATCGCGCCTTCGACGGCGACGTCGACGTCGGCGTCGGCGAAGACGATGAAGGGGGCGTTGCCTCCCAGCTCCATGGATGTCCGGATCACCGTGTCCGCACACTGGGCGAGCAGCAGCCGGCCCACGGCGGTGGAGCCGGTGAACGACAGCTTGCGGATGTGGCCACTGCGCAAGGCCGGTTCGACCACTTCCTGGGCGCGGGTGGTGGTGACGACGTTGAGCACGCCGTCGGGCAGCCCGGCTTCCTGAAGGATCCGGGCCAGCGCGAGGGTGGACAGCGGGGTCTGGGGAGCCGGCTTGAGGATCATCGTGCAACCCGCCGCCACCGCAGGCCCGATCTTGCGGGTGCCCATCGCCAAGGGGAAGTTCCACGGCGTGATCAGCATGCAGGGACCGACCGGCTGTCGCATGACCATGATGCGGTTGCGTCCATCGGGCGTAGTCGTCATGCCGCCGTCGACGCGGACGGCCTCTTCGGAAAACCAGCGGAAGAACTCGGCGGCGTACGCCACCTCACCACGTGCCTCGGCGAGCGGCTTGCCCATCTCCAGGGTCATCAGCATCGCAAGAGCGTCGGTGCGCTCCACGATCAGCTCGTAGGCGCGGCGCAGGATCTCGCTGCGCGCCCGCGGCGCGGTCCGGGCCCAGGATTCCTGTGCGGCCACCGCGGCCTCGACGGCGCGGGCGCTGTCGGCCGCGCCGGCGTCGGCGATCTGACACAGCTGCGTCGCGGTGGCGGGGTTCTCCACACCGAACTCACGGCCATCGGACGCCGGTACCCACTGGCCCGCGATGAACAGCTGCCGCGGGACGTCGGCTATGACGTCCGTCTTGGTGTCGGCCATGTCGTGTCTCCAAACCTAAGGAATATCGGGGGAATCAGAGCTGGGGATCGTCCAGTAGTTGCGCCAGGTGTGTGGCGCCGGGGCGGTCCTCGCCCACGAGGTGCTCGATCTGCATCTGGCAGCTGAATCCGTCGGCCAGGACCGGTGTATCGGGCTCGGCCGCCTCCAGCCGCGGACGCAGGGCCTGGTCGGCCACGGCGATCGACAGGTCGTAGTGATCATGTTCGAAGCCGAAGTTGCCGGCCACACCGCAACAGCCGGTGGCCTCGGTGATCTTCTCGATGCCCAGGTCGCGCAGTAGGTCACGTTGCTGCCCGGCACCGAACACGGCGTACTGGTGACAGTGGGTCTGCAGAGCCACCTCGTGGGGCACATGCTGGGGACGCCAGCCAGCGGCCACGCGCTCGCCGAGGGCCCCGGTGAAGGTCCGCACCCGCGCGGCGACACGGCGTGCCGCGTCACTGTCCACCAACTCCGGCAGGTCCTTGGCAAGGGCGGCGGCGCAGCTGGGTTCGGTGACCACGATGGGTCCTGCTTCTCCCTCCGGCACATCGAGTGCGGCGGCAGTGCGGGCCAGCACGCGGCGGGCGATTCCCAGCTGACCGGTGGTGATCCAGGTCAGACCGCAGCAGACGTCGGCGCGGGCCTGGGTGGGCAGCCCGGCCTCGGCCAGGACCCGGGACGCGGCTCCTGCCAGCTCGGGGCGGAATGCCTGTGTGAAGGAATCGACCATGAGCACCGCAGAAGCGGCTTCGGCCGGCTCGGCCAGACCGCGCCGCCAGGCACGCCGCCCGTGGAACGGGGGCAGGCTCCGCTTCGTCGTCACACCGCCCAGGCGGGCGATCCACGGGCCGAGGCGACTGCCCATCACCGCGTTGACCAGCTTCGGCATGCGTCCGGCGAGCGCCGTCCACAGCGGCAGCCAGCCGAGCGAGTAGTGCGACAAGGGGCGAAGGCGCCACCGGTAATGGTGGTGCAGGAACTCGGACTTGTAGGTCGCCATGTCGACACCGACCGGGCAGTCACTGGAGCATGCCTTGCACGACAGGCACAGATCGAGCGCTTCGCGGGTCTCGCGGGAGCGCCACCCACCGGGCAGGGCTCCGCGCAGCATCTCCTGCAAGGTGCGTGCCCGGCCGCGGGTGGAGTGCTGTTCGTCGCCGGTGGCCCGGTAGCTGGGACACATCACGCCGCCGCTGTGACTGCGGCAGCGGCCCACGCCGACACAGCGGTTCGCGGCCCCGGCGATGCCGTCGGGATCTTCCAGCAGGGCGAACACGGTCGAAGGGGCGGCGGTCTTGCCCGTATTCAGGGCGAGGTCCGCGTCCAGCGGGCGGGGGTCGACGAGGATGCCCGGGTTGAGCAGCCCCTCGGGGTCCCAGGCGTGCTTGAACGCCGCGAAGGCGTCCAGCATCGGCCGGTCGTACATCACGGACAGCAACTCGCTGCGGGCCCGGCCGTCACCGTGCTCGCCGGAGAGCGTCCCTCCGTGCCGGACGACAAGCCGGGCGGCGTCGGTGAGGAAGGCACGCATGACGGCACGGCCCTCGTCGGTGTCGGGGCGGAAGTCGAGCCGTACGTGGACACAGCCCGCGCCGAAGTGCCCGTACAGCACGCCGGTGAGCCGATGGTCGGCCATGAGGGCGCGGAAGTCGCGCAGATAGCCTGCCAGCCGGTCGGGAGCGACCGCCGCGTCCTCCCAGCCGGGCCACGATGTGCTCCCGTCGGTGAGCCGGGCGGCCAGCCCCGCGCCGTCCTCACGCACCCGCCACAGGGAGGCCCGCTCGGAGCGGTCGGTGATCAGGCGGCCGGAGACCATCCGGCCCGCGGCCTTCAGCTCGTCCAGGAGACGTTCGGCCTCCGCGGCGACCTGCTGTGGGTCCTCCCCGTCGAGGTCGACGTACAGCCATGCCCGGCCTTCGGGCAGTCCGGTCACCGAAGCGGCGCCCCTGCGGTGCCGCATGGTGGCCACTATCGCCTCGTCCAGGCCCTCGATGGCGGCCGGGGAGAACTTCAGGATGAGCGGCACATCCTCGGCCGCGTCGACGACATCGTCGTAGGCCAGCGCCACCAGCAGCGCGGCCGGCGGGTTCGGCATCAGCCGCACGGTGGCGGAGACCACCGTGGCGCAGGTCCCTTCGGTGCCGGCGAGGGCACGCACGACGTTGAAGCCGTTCTCGGGCAGCAGATGCTGAAGCTGGTAGCCGGAGACCTGGCGTGGAATACGGCCGAGGGTCAGGCGGATCGCGGCCAGGTTGCCGTCGATGATGTCGCGAAGGCGGGCCGTCAGCTGCGCCACCCGCTCCCGGTCCGCATCGTCCACCGCGTGCAGTCCGTCGCGGTCGGCGACGGCGCGGGTGCCGTCGGCCAGGACCAGGTCGAGGGCGACCAGGTGCTCGCCGGTACGGCCGTAGCGCACGGAGTGGTTGCCGCACGCGTCATTGCCGATCATGCCGCCGATGGTGCAGCGGCTGTGCGAGGACGGATCGGGGCCGAAGACCAGCTCGTACGGGGCGGCAGCCTCCTGCAGGTCGTCGAGGACGATGCCCGCCTCGACACGCGCGGTCTGCCCGGGAGCGTCGATCTCGAGGATGCGCCGCATGTGGCGGGACAGGTCCAGGACAAGGCCGGGGCCGACCGCGTTGCCGGCCATGCTGGTGCCCGCGCCGCGGGAGGTGACCGGCACGCCGAGCCGGTGGCAGACCTTGTGCGCGCCGACGACCTCGTCGGCGTCGGCGGGGAACGCCACGGCCAGGGGCGGCACCCGGTAATTGGACGCGTCGTAGGCGTACTCCGCGCGCCGGCCGCCGGAGGTGTCGACCCGTAGCGACGGCACCTCCCCGCGCAGGGCCTTCACCAGTTCTCCGGCGGTGACCGAGGCGGTTGGAGAGGGGGACGTGCTGGTCATGACGTGGCGGCCGTGCCCTTGTCGACGGCGGTCCGCCAGGCGCGCAGTCCCTCGTCGACGGCGGTCTCGTCGATGACCAGCGCCGGGATCATGCGCACGACGTTGTTCCAGGGGCCGCACAGCAACAGCAGCAGCCCTTCGGCGGCTGCGGCCTGCTGTACCCGGGCGGCAGTGTCCGGGGCGGGGGATCCGTCGGCGGTGACGAACTCGTTGGCCAGCATCAGCCCCAGTCCGCGGACGTCGGCGATGCCCGGCGTGGTGTGGGCGACCTCCTCCAGACCGGCGCGCAGCCGCTGCCCCATGGCGTCGGCGTTCTCCACCAGCTTTTCGTCCCGGATCACATCGAGTGTGGCGACCGCGGCCGCGCACGCGACGGCGTTACCGCCGTAGGTACCGCCCTGCGAGCCGGGGTGGGCCTTGCTCATCAGCTCCTGGGAGGCAGCGATGCCGGACAGCGGGAAGCCGCTCGCCAGCCCCTTGGCGATGGTGACGATGTCCGGGCGGACGTCTTCGGCGTGGTCGTGGCCCCAGAAGCGGCCGGTGCGGCCGAAGCCGGTCTGGATCTCGTCCATCACGAGCACGATGCCGTGACGGTCGGCGCGCTCGCGAAGCCCGCGCAGGAAGGCGGGGTCGGCCGGAATGTAGCCACCTTCACCGAGCACGGGCTCGACCACGAAGGCCGCCGTCTCCTGTGGTGCAGTGACGGTCTGCAGCAGGTAGTCAAGCTCGCTCAGCGCGAAACGGGTCGCGGTCTCCTGGTCCCATCCGTAGCGGAAGGCCGTGGGGAACGGAGCGACGGCGACACCCGACATCAGCGGGGAGAATCCGGTGCGGAACTTGGTGCCGGACGTGGTCATCGAAGCGGCCGCGACGGTGCGTCCGTGGAAGCCGCCGTGGAAGACGGCGATGTTCGGGCGGCCAGTGGCCTGCCTGGCCAGCCGCAGCGCCGCTTCGACGGCCTCACTGCCGGAGTTGGAGAAGAACAGGCTGTCCAGGCCGGCAGGCAGCACGTCCCCGAGCCGCGCGACGAGTTGTTGCAACGGCTGGTGCATCACGGTCGTGTACTGGCCGTGGATCAGCTTGCCTATCTGCTCCTGGGCGGCAGCGACGACACGCGGGTGACAGTGCCCCGTGCTGGTGACACCGATGCCGGCGGTGAAATCCAGGTAGCGGCGGCCGTCGGTGCCGTAGAGGTGGACGCCCTCGCCGCGTTCGGCGGTGACGGGGGTGGCTTGGCGCAGGTGCGGGGACAGGCTGGTCATGGCGAGGCGATTCCTTGGGCTGGTGCAGAGGCTTCGGGGCGTGTGTGCCGGGCGCCGGGGACACGGGTCGGCGCCCGGCACGGACAGGGGCAGTCGCAGGTCAGCCGTTGAACTTCTGGTGGACCCCGTTGACGGTGGCCGCCAGGTCGCTCAGGTCGGGGCGGACAGCGTGCGCGATCGAGGAATCGGCGCTTTCGCCCAGGCGGTTGATCCACACGCGGGTGACGTTGAGCTCGCTGGCAGGCACCATGTCGTGGAAGTAGCTCTGCGCCACGTGCACCCAGCGGTCGCGAGTGACGCCGAGGGACTTCTCGAAATACTCGAAGTGGTTGTGGGCCGGCTTGTAGGCGCCGGAGTCCTCGGCGGTGACGATCGCGTCGAACTGAATCTGCAGCCGGCGCTGGGTCTCACCGATGACCACGCGGTCGCAGTTGGTCAGCAGGGCAAGGTTCCAGCCGGACTCCTGCAGCTCGCGCAGGGCCTGCCGCGTGTCGGGGAAGACCGGCCAGAACGGGACGCCGGCCGCAAGGGCGCGGGTGTCGTCCTCCACCAGCTCGATCTTCGCCTCGGCAGCCGTCCGCTTCAGCGCCTCCGTCAGAACGTCGGTGTAGGACATGGAGGGGTGCTCGCGCTGCACCTCCGGCTCGTGCCGGTTGTAGACATCCAGCAGCTCCCAGCCCTTACCGGGCGTGACCAGCTCGATGCCGGTGGCTATGCCGTGGCGCCAGTCCACGAGGGTGCCGAAACAGTCGAAGGTGACCCAACGCTTCTCGCTCATTGTTCTCTCTCCAGATTCACAGATGGAGCCGGGACGGTGTCCGCACCGCGGCCACAGGCCACTGGCGCTGCCAACAGTCAGATCGTCTACGTTCCGCGCCTTGGTGTCGTTCGTCCGCCGCCCAAAAAACGCGGAGTCGCATTTCGACGAATGCACATGGTTCCCGTCACGCAGGCGCTCTACGGTCCTGGTCACCAGCGGCACTCCGCGCAGCCGCCACATCTCCTCCCAGTCCCCCGAACACTTCGGAGACGCGATGCCGCCCCACAACCGCTCCTGCCAAACGGTCGCAGCCAGCCGCTCCCCCACCGCCTCATCCGGCGCACCGTCCCGACAGGGGCCATCCGCCCGCCGCGCTGCCGCCGCAACGGTGGGCGGTGCCGTCATCTGGGGAACCCTCGGCCCGGTCACGGCCCAGTTCCCGCCAGGGCACATGCTGCAGCTGGCCGAGCTGCGGCTGCTGATCGGCGCAGCAGCCCTTTACCTCTTTGCCCGGCGGCGTCCTTCGAACCGTGTGCCCTGGCACCGCCGGGAGTTGATGGCCGTGGCTCTCGGTTCCGTGGCCGTCTCGGGCTTCTCGGTGTGCTACTTCTACGCCGTCGAGCTCTCAGGAGTGGCCACCAGCACGGTGATCGCCATCGGCGGCGCCCCGATCCTGGCGGGCCTCACCGCCCGCTTCGTCATCCGCCGGCCCCTCTCCCGTACCTGGGCCGTCGCCACGGCCGTGGCCGTCGTCGGCATCGCCCTCGTCTCCCTGCCCGGCGGCACCATCGCCTTCAGCCTGCCCGGCATCGCAGCCGCGGCACTGGCGGCAGCCCTCTACGCGACGCAGGCCGACACGATCCAGATCGTGGCCCGCCGGCACGGGCCCGCCACCGCGGTGGCGGCCATCTTCGCTGGGGGCGCGCTGACGCTGGTGCCTTGGCTGCCCAGCGCTGTGTCCTGGGTGGCCGCCGACACGATGCGGCTGACCGGCGTGCTCTATCTCGGTGTGTTCACCACAGCCGTCGCCTACGCCCTGTTCGCCCACGGCGTCGACCGCCTCGGCGCACCGGCCGCGGTCACCGTCTCCCTGCTGGAACCGGCCACCGCAGCTGTCCTGGCCGCCGTGTGGCTGGACCAGAGCTTGTCCGTCCTGCGCTGGGCCGGGATTATCCTCGTCCTGGGCGGGCTCGCCCTGATGATGCGGCCGCAGCGGTCCGGCCGAGTCTCTGTCTGACCCTCTTCGGGCTCCCGCCCGCCGTGGCGGTGTCTGTTAGACATCGATACGGCGGCGGCCTGCCGCTTACTGATCGTGTTCGGGAACCGACACAGCAGCAGGGGGTGTTGCGGCCTTGTGCGCCGCTATTGCACGCTCTTCCCACTGTCGTGGCCGTCGGGTGGGCGCCGTCGGTGTGGTGAGGACGGCCAGGCAGCCGACCAGGAGCGCGATGCCGAGCCACCCGAGGGCGGGGAGGCGTTCGCCTACGACCAGCACGGCAAGTACGGCCGCTACGGCTGGTTCGAGGAGGGAGAGCGTGGTCGCCGTGCTGGCGGGGACGTGCGCCAGTCCCCAGCCGAACAGGAGGTAGCCGGCGAACATCGGCACCAGCGCCATGTAGGTGCCGACAGCCGCGTTCGGCCAGGAGCTGACAAGTGGTGCGCCGGTGGCCAGCAGGACGGGTACGAGCAGCAGCCCGCCCAGGCCGAAGACCGTGCCCATCGCCGCGCGGGAAGATATCCCGCGGCTGATCAGCCGGTGAGCCGCCCAGGAGTACAGGGCGTAGGTCACACCGGCGATCAAGCCCAGCCCCACACCGAGCACGGTGGCGCCCACAGAGGCCGCTCCCGGGTCGTCGTGCGCCCACGCGGCCTCAGCCACGCACAGCATGACGGTGCCCAGCAGTCCCAGGGCCGCGCCGAACATCCAGCGACGGGTGAGCCGGCGATGGTCCACGACGCGCTCGATCAGAGCCGAGGCCAGCGGGGCCGTGCCGATCGATATCACCGTTCCCACTGCCACTCCGGACAGATGCATCGAGCTGTAGAACGCCAGGGGGTAGACCGCCACCGCCACCGCGCCCAGCAGTACGACGCCGCACCGCGCACAGCTGTGAAGTCTGGCGGACGATCCGGGGAGCGGCCACCAGGGCCTGGAACAGTCCGCCCAGCCCCATCGCGAAGGCTCCCATGGCCAGCGGTCCCACCGCCGGAGCGAAGGTCGCCGCGGTACCCGTGGTGCCCCACAGCACGGACGCCGCGAGCACGCACAACGAGCCCACGGCAACCGAGCGGGCCGCGTGTCCATCCGGCCGCCTCACAGCCGGTCCAGCAGGTCCGCCGCCATCGCGCGAGCATGCCGCAGACGGCTGTCCTCGCCCTCAAGACCTGCCCGGGCCGCCGCGCCTTCCAGCAGGAACGCCAGGTGCTCCGCCGTCGCGCGTGCGTGATCGGGGTGCTCGGGCAGCAGTTCCTGAAGGTGGCCGGCGATCAGGGCCTCCACCTCCTCCTTGTAGCGGCGCACCACGGCCCGCCGCTCGTCCCCGGTGGGCAGCTCGGCGGCCGCGTTCAGCAGCCCGCACCCGCGAAACCCGTGCTCATAGGCGAACGCGGCATGATCGGCGTACGCGTCGAAGACCGCGAGTACGCCGCCGCACGGGTCCTGGGCCTGCTCCAGCCGCGCCCGGTACAGCCCCCGCCACTCCTCGTGCCGCGCCTCTAGGTAGGCCCGCACCAGATCGGCCTTGGAAGAGAAGTTGTTGTACAGACTCTTCTTCGCCACGCCCGCTTCGGTCGTGATCGTGTCGATCCCGGTCGCCGCCACGCCATCGGCGTAGAAGCGCCGCGCCGCCGCGGTCAGTAGACGTTCCCGCGCAGGCCTCCGTCTCATGGGGCCCATTGCCCCCTGGCCGATGTCACTCATCATATCCTTCAAAGTCGGTAGGTTGGTCTACCTGCTATAGCGGGATCGAGAGAACCGGCCGTGCCGTCGAGATGGCTACAGACTGTGGCCTGCCTCACCGCGACACGGCTAGGCTCGGACAGCCTCGACCTATCCGGGGTGCCTGGCGTCATCGCCGCATGCCCGGAAATACCTGATGCGCCCCGGCAGGGTACCTATCGGGGCGCATCAGGCGACTGCAGGTCAGGGCGAGGCGGGACCCTGCACTCGGGCCGCTGCGGGATCCGGATCCTCCGTGTGGCGCCGGTCCTTCGGGCTGAGGTCTTCGAGCGTGCGCCCCTTGGTGGCCAGGCCCAGCGACAGCACGGTCAGTACACCAGCCAGCAGGACGGCCGCAGTGACGCCGAAGACGGCGTTCAGGCCACCCTGAGCCGCTGCGGCCGTAAAGGCGAACGGGGCGATGATGCCTCCGATGCGCCCGAAGGCCGAGGCGGTTCCCTGCCCAGTGGCACGGATCTCGGTGGGGTAGGTCTCGGGCGTGTAGGTGTAGAGCAGGGCGTAGACACCGTTCATGAAGAGGGAAAGCGCCGCGCCGAAGCTGACGATCGCGCCGTCGGAGTCGGACAGTGCCATGCCGAGGGCGGACAACGTGCCGCCGGACAGGTACAGGGCGATGCACCGCTTGCGGTCAAGGTACTCGGACAGGAAGGCGGCGCTGAAGTAGCCCGGGATCTGAGCCAGATAGATGTACAGCACGAAGCTGAAGGACTTCACGACGGTCATGCCGCTGTCGGCGAGGAGCTTGGGCATCATCGTGAAGAAGCCGTAGTAGGCGAAGGTGAGGCAGAACCACATCACCCATGCCACGAACGTCCTCTTTGCGAAGGGGCCGCTCCACAGCACCGCAAGCTTCCTGCCCGCCGAGGCGTGGGCAAGATCACTGGTCGCCGACTGGGAGGCCGTCTCGGCGGAAACCAGTGGCAGGACCCCGCCGGTTTCCTTGCGCACTGACTCCTCCAGCGCGC
>Ga0307508_10002243_pt1 | contig 20614 bp, 15 predicted proteins | sample 9_EM_MG_FD_203089 | JGI IMG/M metagenome (GOLD analysis project Ga0307508, IMG submission 203089) | Populus trichocarpa ectomycorrhiza microbial communities from riparian zone in the Pacific Northwest, United States - 9_EM | ecosystem: Host-associated > Plants > Roots > Unclassified | place...
CCCCCCCAAGATCGACGTCACGGTCCAGCGAAGCTGGGCATTTTGGAAACACAACCCCATACTTCCGCCTTCGCCCGCTCCAACTCGGATACTCTCTTCATACCAATACCGTATCGACCTACATTTACCCCCATTACCCGATCTTCGCTCCAACTGTACCTTACCTCCATATTACCGGCAGCGACTGTTACGGTCCTCCCACCGCTTGCCTTTTGGATTCGCATCTCCTACCCCCCAGCTTTTGGGATATAAAATTTCGTGCAAAGACACCATCGCCACCACCGCATTTTGAGATATGCCGTCGTACTCGTACAGAGTGCGGGTGCTCGCTGCCATTGACTCGCAGTTCCATTCCAGGATCTCCCATAAGGCGATTCCTTTGGCATCGATCGGTATGCACACTGTAGATTTCAACGTTCCGTGGATCGTGTTAATGACAGAGTGATCCGATCAGAATCCACCTTCGAGACGATATCCAAGGAGAATGGTATTGCGATCCCGGCGTCGTGGAAGAAACGAACGCACATTGTGAGTGGCGGAAGTGCATTTTCAATGGGTCTGCTTCTAACATACTACAGACCCTCAAAGAGCTCGTTGACGACGGATGGCTTATCGAGAAGGACAGCGGCAACCGTACATATATCGTTACTCCACGGTTACGACGGATCATCGCTAGCCAAAAGTTGGCGAAGTTCGTTCCCATCTCGAACCACGATCTCAACATCTTTGCCGGCATTGCCAAGTTGCTGAAGAAGCCGTCTGCCGGAGATGAGAATGAGGCTGAGCCCATAGCCCCGTCGCCCCGCACTCCAGCTTCCACGTCATCCCGTAGACGTAGCGCACATCCCAGCGTGCTACCACCCACGATCCTGAATATCGAGAGGCAGGACGGGGATGAGGACGGGGACAGAGCTCTGGCTCGTCGGTCACCAAGCGTTCTGGATAGCGTTGTCGTACAGACCGTGCCAGGCTGGAAGAAAAAGAAGTCTCGTCTTTCGGATCCGGGACCAGTGTTGGCGCCGTTAACTGGTGGTCGACGGCCGAGCGGAATGGGTGCTGCGTCAACTTCAAATACTCCAACCACAGCTGCTCGAAAACGTGCCAAGTCTAAGCGACGGGTGACCATGGCTGTGATTCCCAAGCGTGAGTCACTGTCGGAGATGCCTTCTGGGCAGGCTAGAGTGGTTCAATACGTGCCCCTCATTCAGGCTCTATCTCGTCGCACTCAGCGGGCTCTACGTCGCAATGCCCTCAGTGAAGAGATGAACAACATCCACGCCGAGGAGAGTGCTGCTCGTCGGAAACATCGCGAAGAGCTTGCGCGCCTGAAGCAGGCACTAGCTAGTTCACAGCAGCGCCTCGGTGAACTGGAACGGGAGTTGCTAGCGGCCAAACATGCGGCTTCCGAGGAGCCAGAACACCGCGTCGGAGGAGCTTCGGATACTCACGATTACCGCGACCAAGATGTAGACATGGACATGGGAGGGGCGCACGACTATATGATGGACTGTGCTGCGGACCATGCCGACGACACTCCTGAGCCGGAAGATGTCCGGTCGTCTTCACCATTCGACTATTCGCCGCCTTCCCAGAGTAGTAGCCTTCACACGCCGCGCGGGGAACGCGATCAGAGGGTCCGGGACCTCGAGGCCCAAATTGCATCTCTTCGTGAAGACATCGCACGACGCGCAGAGGAAGCAGAGCGCTGGCAAGAGGAAGCAGAACTATTTCACGATGCCGAGGAGCAGATCCTGATCGAAGAGAACAAGGCCCTTGCGCATCAGATCGAAGAACTCCAAAGCCCTTCTTGCCATCCCCAGACCCAGATGGGCACCGTCGAAATGGAAGAGAGAGTCGAGGTTGAGACCGTTGTTGAAGAGTCCATCTTCAATGAGGGAATTCCAGTCACGACTGGTAATGGCAGTTGCTCAGTCCGCGGTGACGATCTCTTGCAGATGGACGACGATGACGAAGAGGAACCCCAGCCTGACCCTAGAATTGCCGACCTTGAGGCTGAAAACGAGAGGTTGCAGCGGGCCTTAAAAACAGTCAACAGTAAAATCAAGGACTTGGAGGAAGAGGTCGAGACTAGCTTTACCAGTTCCGAAGAGCTCCGGCAAAAGGCCGAACGATCCCACCAGGAGAATGATACTCTCCGGAATATCGGCGACAAACTGGCGGCAAAAATCCGGGATCTCGAAGAACTCGAAGGCGAACGGCTGGAGAATGTCGCAGATGGAGGAGCACAAACCGACTCTGCCATCGACGAAGAGAAAGAGGCAATGGAGTGCAAAATCATCGAGCTCGAAACAGAATTCCAAGAGCTCCAGGGTATGCACACCCATATTACCATGGAGAGGAGACAGCTCGAGGTTAGCATTGCCGAACTCAGGGCCCACGTCGAGAGTCTCAATCACGCGGTGGAGGTGGGAACGGAAGACAGAGAAAAGACGGAGACCAGACTGGCGGGTTTGCAGGAAACCATCGCCCGTCTCGAGGAGCAGCTAGCCGAAAATGTGGAGGTTCAGACGGAGATGGAGAAAGAGGCTGCCGACCGCCTGGAGAAAATCCAGTCTCTGGAGAAGGAAGTGGAGGACCTTCGACAGGAGAATGCCCGGTGGCAAGAGGAGCTGGTTGACAAAGACAAGGCGATCGGGGGTCTGACTGAACAGTTGAAGCAGCTCGAGGTCCGTGTTTCCGACTTCATCTCGAATGTTGCAAGTTTGGAGCGAGAAATCGCCTCCGCCAAAAACCAACTCGAAGAAAAGGACCAAGAGATCGAGAACTTGGAAGGCCAGAGAGAGCGCCTTCGAGAGGAACTTGAGTCCAGAAATGACGAGATTGTGGATCTTCAATCGGAGAAGTCGGCTTTGGAGGTTGATCTTGACCAACTGGAGACCCAGATCGAAACGGTACGCCAGGAGCTTGGAGAACTTCGAGACAAAATCGCCGATAAAGATGACACAATCCAAGAGCTTTCCGAGGCCCGGGAATCGGCTTTGGGTGACAGTGCCGAGAAGCAACGGACAATCGATGCGCTCGCGGAAGAGAAGGCCGATTTGGCGGCGGGTCTCAAAGTTCTGGAGAGCGAAATCCAGGAACTGCAGACCATTTCCGCGAATCGTCGAGAGGAGGTCACTAACAGGCAACGGGAAATCGACGACCTCATTGACGACAAGGAGGATTTGGAAAACGAGCTTCATGAGAAAGAACAGGCTATTGAGGAGCTTCAACAACGCAATTCGGCACTCACAGACGAACTTCGGGTTGTCAACGGTACAGCTGCGACTCTCGAACACGATAAGATGGCCCTGACTACACGCGTCAAGCATCTGGAATCGAACGTCGAGGATTTGAGTGGCAAGTTTGCCGACCTTGGCCAAAACAACGTAAATCTCTCCGGACAACTCGCTCAGCGCGCCGGCGAGATGACTGTTCTCGAAAAAAAAGTTCTTGGCATCGAAGAGATCAACAACGCACTCAGGTCGGCCAATGAACTCCTTCAGTCCGACAAGAGCCAATTGGAAGCGGTGATTCGGGACCTTGAGGCTTCCTCTCTCTCTTCCGAGGACCAACGGCAACGACTGCTAGAGACTATCACTCGCCTAGAAGGCGAAATCACTGTACACGAGAATGCGGTGGCAGCCGCAGACAAAGCAAGGGCAGCATTCGAAAAGACAATCGCGGGCCTGCTGGATCGGATCACTTCCCTTGAGAAGGCATCAAAACTGTCGCAAACCGAGAAGGAGAGCCTCGAGAGAGACATCGGCCAACTCGAAATCCGGATCGCGGAACTCAAAGCCGACCTTGAGAGTGCCATTGGCGACAGAAATACCGTCAATGCGAAGCTCCTCGAGGCAATGGTTCAGATCGAGACCTTCAAGCAAGCAGTCAATGCCGCGGCAACTGAGCGGGAGGGCATGGAACGACAAGTCGCCCAACTGTACGCGGAGGTTGAGGCATCGAAGAAGGCCATCAAAGTACTGAAGGGCGAGAAGGAGGATTTGGAGAAGAAGATTGAAGAGCTGGAGGCAGATGTCGAGGAGTCACATGAGGTGGCGGATGCCCTTAAGACGGAGAAGGAACTTATGCGCCGAGAAATCTCGGAACGCCAGGCTCGAATCGCTGGCCTGGAGCATCTGCTTGAAGTTTCCCAGGCGGACAACGCGGTTCTCAGGACGAACATCGAAGAGCTCCGGGCGAAGATTGTCGCGATTGAGTCTTCCCTCGAGGCCTCCAACTTCTCCAACCAGGAGCAATTGGGAGTGCTAAATGCACTGCAGGGACAGATCGACCAGTTGAACAGGCAAGCGAAAACGGCGGAGGAAGAGCAGTCAATCATCGCTCAGAAAATCCAACCCTACATCAACGGCCTACAGCCCCTCGACATGGCTGTGGATGAGGTCCTCACCGAGCTGGTGATCGCTAGGACTCGAGCACTTGAGAGCGAGGGGCTTCGTCGCGAACTTGAAGCCAAGATTCGAATCTTGGCCCAGGACGCCAGCGGAACGATCTCTCCGGAGGAGGTTGTCGAGAAGTTGAAGGAGCGCTTCAAGGACGTTCGAAAGCGTGTTGAGAATCTGTTCGTCAAGCGGCAGGCGCTTGAAAACTCTCCGTTCGCTGAGCATCAACTTGGGGACTGTAGCAATGACCACGCCCTGGAGGTCTTGGGAGTCCTCATTGAGGAATTGGACGAAAAGCTTCTTGCCGCCAGTCAGCATGCGAAGGTTCTCCAATCCAAACTCGACACTGAGAAGGATAATGTTGCTGAGCTTAATGGCTATCTCGACGAAATCACTATGCATCTCGATATTGGCAATTCTAACGTGATGAAGAATGATATTCCCGCGTTCGTCGAGAAGCATATTATATCTTCCGAGTCCAAGATGGACAACCTAGTGGATAAGCTTAAGAAGCTCGAGGAGGAGATCGAACGCAAGGACGATACCATCCGGGATCTGGAAGACGAGCTCGAAGGTGCGCAGATGCGGAAGTCGGGCCTTGACAAGGAACTTGCCGCGGCACATGCTTCCGATGCCGCCACCCGCCACCGACTTAGTGAAGCCCACAAGCAAATTAAAACCCTCAATGAGGCTGCTGAGGCGGACCGTATGGAGATCGATGAGTTGGGGCAGAAGATCGTCGTCCATATCGCCACCGAACAAGAGCTTCGCGAACGTCTCGACCAACAGGCCGCTTCTCATGTACAGGAGATTGGGAGGCTTCGACACGAGAAGTTGGTTTCTATTGCTGCCGTGGAGAACAAATTGGCCGAAGCTATCCTTGGTAAGAGTCACCTCGAGTCTCGTCTTCAGGCTGCCATGACCGAACACGCTTCTCGGGTCTCCGAACTTGAGGACGTCGTGGGGCGATCAAGGGAAGACGTCGCGACTCTCAACGGTACCATCATTCAGTTGAGGGGCGAGGTCGAAGAGTTGACCGCATCCCGCAGGGATGCCGATAACGAGATCGCAGAGCTCAAACAAGAGCTCTATGATACTGCGGCTCAATCAGAAATGGATATTGCGGTTCTTCAGTCCGAACTCGACGACACGCAGAAAGAGGCCGCAGCCCAACGAGAGGATCTTGAAGGCCAGCTCTCCTCCGAGCGGGAGTCGGCTCGCAGGCTCCAGCATATCATTGAGGAGCGTGCCGCCGAAATCGAGGGTCTTTCCGTCGAGATCGAGGAACTCAAACGTCAGAATGCCGATTACAAACAGGAGCTAGAATCGAAGATCCTCGGACTCGAGCACGAACTTCAGGCCGTACGCTACGAAGCTAGCAAAGAGAAGGTTCGCCTCGAGCTCATCATCAATGAGCGTGCACAACGTGTCACTGAGCTCGAAGCCAAAGTGGTTGAATATCAAGGATGGTTACGTGACGCCGAAGAAAAGGAGGCCCAGTTGGGAGAGACTCTCCTGCTTCAAAAATCAGAACACCAGCTTTACGCCGAACAGGTTGTTAGGGAGAAGGCGCTCGTCGTCTCCCAGAAGGACGAAGTGCGGGCAGCACTCAGGAAGACCGAATCCAACCTCGAGCAACTCAAGGCTGAATGGGAGGCTGACAACGTCGCCCTTCGCAACCTCGTCGACGAAAAAAAGCAACAGATCGAGTCGCTCCGAGTCGACATCTCCACCTTCAAAGCCAGCACCTACAAACTCGAGGAGAGGGTTACACACCTCGAAGCGGAGAAGCAAGCGCTAGAGGAGGAGCTCGAGACGGAACGCGAGAAGGGTCTAGAGACGTTCGCCGATTTGCAGATTGAGGTTGAGCGCTTCTACAGTCGCTTCGGCGATCGCAAGGGACAGTACGTGCGCGAGCAGAAGCTCCGTGCGAGCAAGAAGCGCAGCCACGGCGAAGCCAACGCCTCTTCCTCAATGCATGAGGAGTACGGCAAAGCGCCGCTTAGCCCTGCCAGCACCAACCGCGTCTTGACCGCCAACACCAACCACATCGTCAAGACCAAGTCCAAGAGGAGGAGGATCAACGGCGACTCGGGCATCGGTGTCGAGCAACTGGAGGGAGAGGATGACGAGGCCTATGAGGGAAGTATGGGAATGCTGTCCCAATAGATGACAGGCTTTGGGTGGTCGGTAGAGAATGTACCATGTGGGGAAGGATCTCTTACTTTCTAACTTTTTTGGATTTTCTTTTCACGAGGCGATGAAGGTGGCATTGCTGGTACTCTTTGTATACTTGTGTCGGTACGTTTTGTTTTTGACTGTAGCATGTGGAATCTTCTGGTTTCGGTTTTCCCAAGGGGCGTGTTATTGTTTTGCTTATTTCGGTTTGCCTTCTTGTTTCGTTTTTGGTGGAGGGGTTTCTGTCTAGGTACTTTTGTTTAACAAGGTCTGATTATTATTATTCGCGTAGCATGTGCATTTTTCTTTGTACTTGGTTTTCCGGGGAATAGGATTGGATACCTAAGGTACCAGATTACCTACTGGAGAACGAGGGGGTTTGATTGGATGGGAGCTGAAGGATAAGGGGAGAAAATTTTGTAATAGTAAAGAGGATTGGCAATAGGGATATCAAGTTTTGCATTGATTTTGGGAGTTGTGACAAGTTGCGAATTGCTGAATCTTCCAAGGGTCTTTTTTCCCCCACGGTCATTAATTACATCCCGTATGATACAATGGATTGAAGTCACCGTATTTATGCGATTATTTATTTCTCATTCCATCATATGTACCCAACTCAGCACCCAACACTCCAACTGCGCAATAAGTAATATCATCACCCAGCACCCAGCACCCATACCATGCCCTGCCACGCCACCCCATCCCATCAATATTCGCTGCTTTCCCAACATGCTATGCTCAATCCAATCCCCAACCACTACAAAAAAAAACGAACACGCACACAGCGAAACTCACCTTTGTCCAAGCTTCCTAACCCACCCCAAGCAACACAGCGAAATAAGTATCAAAAACAAATATGCCCGCTAAAGTGGAAAAAAAAACAATTCGTCGAATAAGAAACAGTTTCGTCATGCAGAATTCTAAAACAAAAACAAAAAACCAGGGCCCCGAAGATACCTACCAGGCAAAATGGAGAGATAAAAGGGAGGCCTGTAAAATGAATAGACGCTCCGGTTCCTTGGTTATAACGGGGGGGGGAGGAACAAGTGGTACAAGTGATATAAGATACAAGGAAGAAGTAAAAAAACCCCGGAAATAAGCAAGAAGTTTCAAATCATGCAATTCTCTCCATTATCTGTTGCAACATCTCCCGAACATTCACCCACCTCCGTCTACTCGGCCTGCCAACTCTTAACGAGAGGGCTACCGATCTTGGGGGCGAACTGCATGCTCTTCCGCTTCGCCAATTTGATCCGTTCGAGAATGATGGGGCTGGAGTGGAAGCTGGGTCCAAGGTCCCACAGGGGTGGGGCGGTTTTGGGGGGCTGGCTTTGATCCTGCTCGTGGGCGGGGTTCTTAGGAGGCGTCTTCTTGCTACTGTCATTGGGGCCAGCAGTGAGATGGGGAAGGGGCAAAGCCTCCATTGACTTGGGGCGCTGATAGACTGTCAGTACGGATTCCATTTGGTTTGAGGGGATGGGAGAACTAACCCTGCGACCTCCGCGTGGGACGTCGTCCAAATCGATGGCATACAATACCTCGTCCAACCACTCGTCACGTTGAGCACACTCGATGATCCATCTCAATGCCACACATGACACCAATCCTCTTGCCGCTTTGACCTTCTGTAGGGTCCTGGGAGATCCGTCCTTAAACACAACGTGAGTGATTCCGACCTTTCCAGGGGTAGCAGAGTCAGGATTCCATGACCACTTCTTGAGCACCTTAGCGCCCATTCCCTTGAGCATCTTCTCAAAAGTCTCTCCACAATTGTATCCTTCGTTGGTATACGCGTCGACAAACACAACTGCGCCAGCAAGTACGCCACCGGAGCGCTCTTCGTGCATGTGGTCTATCGGAGCAGCGTTGTTGCCGCTACCAATGACATCGGCGCCGCCGTCGTGGAACTTGACGGGAACGGTCACAGGAGGTCGGCGGACTTCGGGACATCCAATCGCGACATCGCTGATATCCTCACCCAAGAGCATCGGATCGACCGGGATCTCGCTCCCAGTTCCGTAGTGAAGCGTCTTGCTGGGGTTCATCACGGAAAGGTTGAGCTCGTGTCCGAATCCACGGCCACTATTCCGGGCAACGCCACTCAAAATTGCTGCCGCCTGTGGGGGTGGAACATTCTCCGAATCACAATCCAGATCATCCTCATCCTCGCCGTTGGTCTCGGACAAACCGAAGCTGCTGCCTCCATCACTGGGACTACGGTAGTGCTTTGACCTGAGCACTTCAGCCCCGGCGGTCGAGTTGCTGTGTTCCTCGGTCATTGCGATGTCACCGCTCTCGTCCATCTTCGCTGGACAAACTCCTTTCGGGCCGTGGGATGGGGTAGCGGAGGAGTTCGACCGATCAACCATTGATGGAGGGGTGGTAGGGGTGGTGGAACCACTGAACACAACGACGAGAGGGCCATCTGACGCCATATCTGAAGCTTTCACGTCTTCCGGGGACAATGCTATTTCTTTATCCTTAGCGACAGCTTCCCTTTTAGCTGCTTTCTCTTTCTTGAGGGAATTCAAGAGATCGATGAAAGCCTTGTTGCGAGTGAGACCATCCTTGGGGGTCTCCTTAGGGATCTCCTTGAAGGTTTCTTGATCCTCCTTGACTGGCACTTTGCGCCCGAGAATAGGCTTAGAGCGAAACACGTCGCCAGAATCGTCGGCCACTTTAGGCAAAACGAAGGGGTCACTGGATAGATCCAATGAGTACTTCAAGGATGATCCCCCTAACTTGGTGCCCGTCCTCACAGGTCTCCGAGCAGGCGACGACAGTAGGCCAAGCTTCGAAGAGGAGATATGAGCATCCACCGTCGTGGAGCTAGAGGTCTTCTGCTTGGCTGGAGATGGGAGTAGCCTCCTTGCTGGCGACCCAAACAAAGTCGACGTTGTCTTTGGCAGCAACAGCTCAGCTCCATCAATAACACTCTTGCTTCCAAGTGATTGCATAGGCCGCTTGGGCTTCTCGGCAAGTCGAGGAGATGTTGGACACAAGAGGTCGTCTTCCATGTCCTTGTCAACAGCGGTGAACACTCTCTTAGGTCTACGAACCTTCATGGGAGAAAGGGCAGGAAGCTCGGGGATCTTTTCGGCGAAGGCTCCAGTAGACGGTTGGTGAAGCTTGGTCTTGGTGACTCTGACGGGCTTGACCGACAGGGCGCCGACCGAAGTGGACAGGAGGAAATCGTTCTCCTCATCGATACGCTGGGATGTCGTCTCGGCTTCAGTCGGCTGCTTCGTAGGCACGTTATTCTCCTTGTCCTCAAGAGCAACCCTGGGACTTTTGGCAAAGGTGACCTTCTTGGTGTGCGCTATCGTCATAGCACAGATAGTTTTAGCATCGATTTGTGGACTTTCATGGGACAATTTGCGCTTCTTGTTATTACCGGTACGTGCCGAACGTCTGGTAGGAGCAGCGGATATTCCAACTGACTTCGATCTCGCAGCGGGCTTCTTCGGCTGTGGCACTGCCTTTGCTCCAGCTCTTGTAGTGGTGAGGGCAGTAGTAATGGCGGCAGTGGTAGTAGAAACGGTAGTAGTCGACGGCACGGCTGCGTTGTCGGGTTTCGTACGTGAGTTCTCGAGGGTGAGTGTGGAGTCGGCCAAGGCCTTTCGCTTCCCGCCGACAACGACACTTCGCGTGGCACGTGTAGCTGTATCCGGAAGAGAGGAGGCAGCTGTCTCAATGTGCGACCGCGAACGCGTTGGGTACCGTCGAGGCCGTGGATCCGCCATTTCGTAAGAGACGTCAGAAGATCGAAGTTTAGTGAAGGTGAATATCGTCCCAGAAGATATGGGCGGGTCGATAAGGAGGTAGAGGAAATAGCGTGGTGGTAGTGTGGTTGGTAGCGTGGTTGATAATGTTGTGGATGCGGGTTGTGTTGGATATGGAGGTGTCGGTGCGCAAGGTAGAGATGAGGAGGGAGGTGAAGAGGAAAAAACAAGAAGGGCAAGGGGCACGAGCACGGGTTGTCAACAAGCGAGATTTGACAGGCGCGACGTTGCCATGGCAGCGGAAATGCGGCGAGATCTGGTATGTACATAGGAATCTTGAAGCTGCGATACCTACGTCCATAACGTGAATATCAATATTCATGTCACAAGTCATCCAATCTTTACTCGGTCTATAAGTGCCCACGGAGTCACAGAATCTCTGGTGTTATCTAATTATCCAAGGGAAACTGCTTCCACAGGTTGAGTGTTGCGGCTTTACTTAATACCTGATACTTACGTGGGTAGCACGGAGAGCGACAGACAGAACGCGTGCTCCCGGCCAGATACTCAATTTAAATCGCTGGAAAAACAAACCTAGATCTTCTTGAGGTTTTCGCTTTCGTGAAAGCTATCTCGGCTGATCCCAAGCGCCCTACCGTTGTTGAAAGGAGCTGTATGTATGTAACTTTTGATCTTCTGAATGGAGACGTTTGCTGTGATCTCCCCGTTTCATCGCCTGTCGCCCTAGTCTGACACATGTCTCAGCCGCATATGTCATCCTTCCAGGCTTTTGACGAAGCAGCCTAGCCCTAAACCAAACCAACGTCAAACCTCACACGTCACCACGGAGTTACCACCAAAAACAATACACCAAAAAATGAGTGACCAGCCTGACGCCGCCACCGAGAAGGAGCTTCGTCTGAAGGAAGCCGCCGAACAGGCCGCGCTTCCGTACTTGTGGAAGCAGACCATCGCCGATGTCGACATCTCCGTTCCCGTCCCCGCCGGCACCCGCGCACGCGATCTTAACGTTGTTATCTCGTCCAAGAAGATCAAGGTTGGACTTAAGGGACAGGAGCCGATCATGGAGGTTTGTCGGAATTGCATCCCTTCGCTTCGGACCACGGCTTCTGATGGAGATTATAGGGTGACCTACCCAATACGATCCGCGTCGACGAATCCACCTGGTCCCTCGAAGACCAAAAGCTCGTCGAAATCCACCTCGAGAAGGTCAACGCGATGGAGTGGTGGGCGCACGTGCTTACGCACCACCCCAAGATCGATACCACCAAGATCTCGCCCGAGAACTCGAAGCTCAGTGACCTCGACGGTGAAACCCGTGCGATGGTCGAGAAGATGATGTTCGATCAGCGCCAGAAGGAGATGGGAAAGCCTACCAGCGACGAGCAGAAGAAGCTGGATATGTTCAAGAAGTTCCAGAAACAGCATCCGGAGATGGACTTCTCGAATGCGAAGTTGGGTTGAGCGGCGGGGGTAGGGCAGTGTGAGGATGATCAGAGACAGAGACCTCAATCAAACCAAGATTACCCAATGCTTAGCCTCGCAACAGATAGAGCATCGTATAGTTAGATACAGGAAGCCATAGGAGATCACTCTGTGTTGCTGCAATGCCCTCCTACAATGGGAACATCACCGTGGGGAAAAACACGTCCTTTTGCTCCGGCCACCGCCATCCGCAATCCGGTGCTGCACCCTGTCCTACCTGTTAAGATACGCACGAAAACCCCAAGTACCCAATCCCTCGGGATCCGACTACTTTTGTGACCCTCAACAATCTGATCCCCGCCATTACCGGCATTATATACAAGGCCCTGGGAAAAGAGGTGGGTAAGTTGATCGGCGCCCCTCCCCGTTCTCCACCCCCACCCACTACACAAGATGATGCAGTCCACACCACCGCCATGCACTTCGGCCGCTCGCAGGGGGAATTGGAGGGAACGGCGCCGCGACCCGGATTTGCTGAGATCTTCGTTAACTGTACTCCGCAGCTCGGTTCCTGCCGCTCGCTCGCTTCCTAACGCCGGCCATGATAACGATGTCAGAAGCTGTCTCGACCGTTAGGGAAATCAGGTGTCAATAATTCCAGATCCTCGTTTTGGAAAGCGGAGAGACGGAGATTAGATAGAGGTTCTGCCTTCCCGTAAAACCATGGCCGTGTACTTCCCCTTGCCCTGGTCTTGGAGCCGCCCAATGGTTTGCGGGTGTGGGGTTGATCCATGGGCCATGTGAAGAAACAAGGGATGCATCGTCATTCACTACAGGTGAAAGAAAGTGAAGGAAGAATTGGGCGACGTAGATACACCCCCCGCGGTACAGGAATGTCGAGTATATTGATCCCTTGCACGCGAGGATCAGTTGTAGTCACCGCTCGAATCGAAGGGCTAGTGCAGTGCGAGACTTGGTGGCAGTAAGTATGGACGTTGGGTGTTCCCGTCATCTCAGGGACCATCCTCTCAGAGAATTCGAACCACCAGTTGCCTCGACATCTTCGATATACACCCCTCCCAACGCAAACCATACGAACAGAAAAAGAACTCGGATGAATATGAAGTTCCTCGCAACCGCACTCATGGCCCTCGTCTCCACCGCCGTTGCACACCCCACAGTGTACACCCCTATATCCTACACCACCCACCCTCTCCATTTCCCCTCTGATACCTCTACTGACGCCTCACAGAACCCTCATCGACCGCTCTGAAGCTGAAGTCACCAATCCGACTCCACCGAAACACACCCCCAAACCGTACGGGCCCTCCCCCCCCCCCCCCTCTCGCAATCCTCCAATTCTTTAACTACCCTTCATCTCCTGACACGTCGAGCAGTCCCCGTATCGTAACAACCTTCCCCTGCAAGATCCATGGCGCCCTCCATTGTTGGATCGACGGAAGGAACATAGGCAGCTGCAATGCTACTGAGGGATTCGTAACGAACGACTGGTTCGTGCCCGTCGAGGTGGGTAATTGGACATGTACTCCCGGACAGTATCTGGGACTGCTGTAGTTATGCCGGGTCAGAGGACGGAGGAGATGCTTGCTTCTTTTCTTGTATAGATATACTTCTTGAACTGCTGGGACGGTTTTGATTTTGTTTGGTCATTGATTGCGTGTGATATACGCACCCCGTCCACAGTCCAGCGCCGCCCCCGATCAGTCTGCAGGTAGCTCGTTGTGGCTCCCCCCTGCCCTCTGCCCTGGCCTGTCCCAAGAATGCAGAGTGCATTAGGAAAATAGCAACTGAAAGGACAAAGGAAATCACCTCCTTAACCCTCTTTCTGCTGAAGCTAGGAAGGAGGGTGTGGGGAAGAACTGCAGTCGTTCCTCTACCTCAGCCCACCTCTTCGGCCTTCAGTATCCACCGTCTGTCACCTGCCGGGGTGGTGATGGTGATGGTGTTGATTCATTGATGAAAGATTATACCTGCTGGGGTGATGGCCTGCTTTTGGAAAAGGGATTCACCAATGGATGAGTGATAAGATATGATTATTCGTTCATTATTCCAGTCAGTATTGTACTAAATCGCGAAAACTACGCCTCCACATTACTCCCGGCCAGCCATCTCTCCACCTCCTTCTCCACTACTTCCAGATCCCTCTCCCCCCAAAAGTGTCCAGCACCCTCCACCTCGACGCTCTCAAACCCCTCTCCCAGGGCCGCTAGCATCTTCTCACCCCACCGCCTATACTTTTTGGCGCCAGTGAACACATCATCGTCGCCCCAGGCGACCAGCATCTTCGCCCCCTTCGCTTCCCTCTTCGCGGCTGTAAGGGGATCCACAGCACTCTCCACCGCCGGCTCAAAGCCAAACGACGGGAGGAGGCAGAAGGAGATCGGTGGGAGCGGCGGAGAGACCAGGAGGAATCTCGTGGCGATCCGTAGCGATGCCAGGTCCACCTGGGGTTCCGGTGTAGCAGCCACGAGCGGCGACAGCGGTGGCCGCAGCTCCGACTCGGACAGCGATGAGTGCTGGGGCAGCAGCGGCGGCGAGCGCGCGCCGGAATACGACGTCCTGCCGACCTCCGAATGGCTCTGGAACCAGCTTCTCGCACTCCTCTTGCCGGCCGCGAGCGCTTTGCGGAATGCCTCGTTGGGCGGGCTCATCACCGCCCGCACCAGCTCCTCGCAGCGCGGACACCGTGCTGCGACGAGCGCCCCGTACGAGTACCCAGCCAACATCAACTCTACCCCCTCGATCGCGCTATCCTGCAGCTCTGCCGCGAAGTTGAGCGTCCAGGCAGCGACGGCGGCGTAGTCCCCCGTCTCCGCTTTGCCCGTCCAACTGGTCCGTCCTTTGGAGTGTCCGCAACCGCGGAAGTTGAAGGTGCTGGCGATGAACCCGTGTGCGACAAGGACGGCTGAGATGTGTTGGACTACGGGATCGTGGCGGGTGCCACCGAGGGGACCGTACGGGTGAGCGATTATCGCGATCCGGCAGCACGAGGGGAGGACGGTCGGGACAGTGAGGCTTGTTTCGATCGGGATAGCGTCGTGCAGGGAGGGAATGTGGAGGTTTAGCGTTGTGCTGGTTTGGGGTGTATGGGAATGAGAGTGCGAGCGGGAGGACCCGTAGGAGTGTTGGCGCCTGTTGTTTGGCATTCCGGGCAGGTTTGGTTCCTTCCTTCTCGAAGGCGATTGGAAGCTGGGTACTTCAGTAGGTGTAGTATTTGCATACGTACCTTGGTTACTTACATACCTAGGTAGCTGTTGGGAGTACGCGTCTAGGTACATAGACACTCGGGCCTGACTCCGGGTTTAGGGTCGGCGCTTGTTTACACACGTCATGGCAATTCGGGGTCTGAATTTCGGCTTGGAGATGGGGATATTCCGTGGAGAATTTACCACCTGCGAGGTTTGGACATTGGTAATGGCATAAATGGCCCTGGACTTCCGGGAGAAAGAAAACCATAGCAAGATATACCACTAAAACAGAGCAGGAATGAAATCGTAACCCATGAACCGGACCAACTCACTCCCTTCCTTACGTCCACCTCAACTCGTATGCTCTCAGTTGTCAGACTGGTACATGGGAAGAGGCGGTGACAGTGGAGTGTCCTGCGTCTGGCGACTTAGCTCAAGTGAAACCCCAATCGTGGAGCGGGGAGATCACAACATTCTGGACCTTGGCGTCAATGTCCTCCATTGGACTGGTAGTAAACATGTGAGTAAGCAACTGTGCATGTCCTCGAACGGCGGGTGGACAACTCACACGAGCCGCCAGCTCCTGTGAGGTTCCAGCTGTTTATCGCGGCATTCGAGAGTGTTCACGCCAACAAAAGGTCTTCCGAGCGCCTCTCCCAACAGGTTGCTCGTGGCCGCGTCCGTAATCTTCCAGTTCCTCCGTCCGCCGAGCTCAGGAATCCAGAGCATCCCAGAGGAGTAAAGTATCTGCCACGCACTGACTGTACCTTCCGCCGTTTTCGGAACCGCCGGGTCAAGAGCACCTTGGGGACGTAAGAACCCACCCGTAAGACGGTTCTTAATCACATAAGATGCAGCTGTAGCATTAACGTCGATGGCTCGGCCATGGATCACTGCCCACTGTGTTGCCCACGTCTCCCTGTAGTTCGATGTGTGTTTGAGTTCGATAGGAGAGGCTAGAGTCGGGAGAGATGACAGGTAGTCATGCTTCAAGACGTGGCCGGTGCCGACATTTTCCAGCTGGTGCCAGCCCACGGGTACTGGAGTCATTGGGACCACGACCTCCCATTGCTGAAATTTACTATCGTTGACTTTCTGCATCCCGCCTGGACAGGAAAAGATCCCGGTGCGATTCTCGAGTGCGAGTCCTGAGTATTCACTGACTAGATTGTAGCACACGCTGGACGGAAGAAAACACGTTACTCTTCAGCTCAGGGAAGCATGGAGATTTGCACGGAATTTACAGTGAAGGGGGGGGGTAAAAAAACGTAGTTTTCCCGCTAGACGCGTATCAGATACGCGTCTAGCGGGAAAACTACGTCTCCTTTTTTACGCCCCCTTCACTATAGCAGTGATAAGCGCAGACATTTAGAAGTATGCACTAACCAATTTCCAACATTCTCCTTCACCTTGACAAATCTCCAAAGCTGCCATGGCGCGCCGTGCGATCCGCGGCAATAGACACGCCAGCTCGGCTGCATGACGGAAGCGTCTAGAGATTTCCCGAACGCCAGTTGGGTTATCGTGTAAAGCGTCGGAATCTTCTTCTCGAAGAACTCGTGCTGTTCCGGGATGGGCTCGATCCACCAGATTTGGTATTCGCGGCAATGTGAATTCCCATCGTTGCGGGTATCAAAGTTCACATTGTCGTGGGTAGCAGGTCCCACGTTGAAGCAGCTGACATGATTAAGAATGTAGCCTGTGCCGACATTGCGAATGAGGTAGGCGCCTATGGGTATATCGTCGGTCATTGCGGTGAACGGATGGAAGGTGCTTGGGTCGTGGAGAGTTGATGCGGCGCTTGACCATGAGCTCAACGCTCCAACTTATCCATACCCTCCTTCATTACTAATACAGCTCCAATCCCGGTAGATAGTTTGTGTGCTTGATCAACTCTATGTACTAGGACGGAGCATAAAGCCGGGCGCACCTCCACCACGAATATAGGTGGGCCCCAAATACCCTTATACCGAGGTACATGTCTCCTGCACACGGGTGTAAGGGTGGTGACCAACCCCTTTTGCCATAAGCGCGTAGCGTCGCTTGACGACCACCGGAGGTTGGCTGGGTGGAACTGAGCAAGGAGAGTATTAGGGAGACAGTAAGGAGACTCTGCCGGACTTCAGTACTACTGTATCGCCGCCCGTTGCCATCGGGGCCTCCATCCGCCGCGCAAAGTTCCGCCGCTACGCGAAGCCATGAAGCAAAGAGGAGTCCGTGAAGTTGCCCCTGAAAGTGTCAGCCACCGAGAGACAACTCGAGATGAACGAATGCACAGTACCCGATGGAACTAGTCACAGATAGGGAGGGAGCTCCACATCAGAGGTGGATATGTCAGAGAATCTACGAACGCTGGAAGCGGAACAACACTCCCTCAAAGATCTTTGTCAACGAAGACAAAGCCCAACCCGAAGCCCCTCGTTACCCGCGATGCCCGTACCCGACGCCCCAGCTGGGAAACTATCGTTCTAGAGATGGGCTATGCGTGTTCGGTTCGTACGGTGAAGCATACAATGCAAAGGATGGAGTATAACAAGAGGGCACCTAGGAATAGGTTCCATGACAGTCCTGAGAGCAAGGAGAAGCAGGTGGTCTGGTGTCCAGCACGTCTACACTGGACAAAGGAAAGGTGGAAGAGAATGATCTGGACAGATGATCTTCCTTCTCGACAGCTGGCGTTGGGCGCCGGCCTCGGGCCATCCGTAAAGCGGACGAGGAGTATCACCCCGACTGCGTCGACAAGAAGTGTCACTCCGGCCGCAAATCCAACATGATCTGGGGAGCATTCTGTGGCACTGTAAAGTCTGATCCCGTCTACATCCCTAGCAAAGTGAAGATCGACTCCCTAACCTACGTACAGACTGTCCTAGAACCTGCACTGGTTCCCTTTTAGCATCGATAGAGTGGGGAGTACGGATGGGCAATTGTTCAGGAAGACAACGCTCCAGGACACAAAAAGCACGTTATTGTGTATAGGGAGTTGAATGGATGATGTTCTCGACTAGCCAGCGCAGCTACCGGATCTAAACCCTCATACAGGCTTGAGGTCAAGCCTGGCAGCTCCGGACAGCTGCAATTTGACTTCTGGAGCTCTGTACATGCGCACATACAGCAACCGATCACTGGTGACTGGCCAGACACGGAACGGGGGGGCCACACTTTGTGTGAGACCGGATGGGGGGCGAGGATGGGATACCTAGCTACATGGCTAGCTTTGTCGGTATATTTGTTCGATACGAACCGAGTGAGATTGGATTGCACTCCTGCACCGGTGGTGGACGATCAACCGCTTTTGTGGCCGCGTCCGCCAGCTTCGCCCGGTGCAGCGAAGGCTGCGAAGGTGCGATTCGCACGATGTGTGTGCGCTTTACCGCTCGGCCCCCCCCCCCGAAGGGTCCGGGCTTGAGGATTCCGAGGATTGCTGCGGTCTGCTAGGTAGTATTGTCGAGCAATAGTTGAATACCATCTGCACGCACAACGGCTGGAGATATACGTAAATTGTTCTGCGAACGGCGACTGGAAATGAATGGAGCCGCTAGAGCTTAGAAGCAAATGACAGCTGGAAGACCGAATGGCTGCTAGAGATGTAGATAAAGGCTAGACCGCCTGGCCGGTCCGACAGTAGATACTTCCCGTAGGAATCTCCCGTCCGATACTCATACAATATCACTCATCACCCTCGCTGTCGGCTACCTAGCCAGCTTCCCAGAAACCGATCTGTTCGGCGTGCCGATACCGAGTCGCGCGCCGATACTTGGCGCGCACAATCGGCAGCCCCGTCCGGCATCTCTCATCGCTAGCCTCCGCCTAGATACTCTAGATGCTCCGGATATCGGCTCCCTCCCAGAGTCACCGTTGGACTAATGGAGATATACTACGTACTGACGCAACGCTAAACTAGGTATTCCACTCCACCTCTGGCACCTATGTACCTACTCTGCTTGGGAGCCCGTGCATCGCCGTGGAACCTTCTGTACAATGGACCCAAAGTGAATGTAGCCTGCGATGCTCGGGATTTGTGCTGCGAGTGTGGACCCAAGGGCTAAAGATCGAGTGGACTCGAAGAATCGCTCGCTAACGGACAGACATCGTATGGACTCGTTTTGTTGGTGGGTCTTCATAGCATAATCATGACCGCACACCTCTGGGTCCGAATGGAGGCAAAGCACTTTGTTCTATAACCTGACAAGAACGCCCATATATAGCGGTTTTTTCTTCTACAAGTCTCGCCGATTCGTCCGTTCGGTATGGTATGGTATGGTATGGCACCTTCTATCCTACATGTCCAGCACGCCCATCAGCCTTTCCTCCGCCACGGGATGGATGGTCACAGCTCCGTCTTCGTACCTCTCCTTCCGGGTGCAGGTAGTGGGCCCTCCAGATGATTTTCGAGTCCCAACGCGCCAACCATCCACGCAGTGGTAAGCACCGCCCAATCCTTGACGGTATCCATGTCCAGATGCTCCCCGTCATCGGTCATCTCGTGCCAGACCCGGGGAAACGGCGACGGGATGATGTGCAGCACCTCGACACCGCGGTGCATGAACGGCACGTGATCATCTTGGATCATCCCGCCGTACCAATGGCCCTTGTCCTTGTCCAGCTCATGGAACCATGTGCCTGGGTTGGCCTTGTGGGAGGCGAAGAGGCCGGCCTTGCGAAATTGTTTTTCTAGGCGGGCAAAGCCTGCGTATGCCCAGTGGGTAGTCGGGAAGTAGGAGGGGATCTTCGGGGCGGGGGCACCGAGGAGGTCCAGCAGGATGAAGAGGTCGATGTTGGCGAGATGCGTCTTCCGTGCCGAGAACGGGGCGTGGTATTGGGATTCCCAGTGTTTTGCGAGATCTCTGCCGGGCCATTAGCATTCCCTCGGTTTCTTTGCGCGGAGAGAGAGAGAGAGAGAGAGAGAGAAAGAGAGATGTGTGTGGCCTACCGCGCCCCGTAGAGACTGTCCGTATCCGTCCAGCTCTGCCACGCCTCCTCGCCGTCCAGGAACAGCACCATAACCCCGCGCTCCTCCTCCATCGCCATCTCATCCCCCTCCTCCTTCAGCTTCTTCCAGCGTCTCGTCAGCGCGGCATCGATCGAGCGCGCAACCTGCAGGATGATCGCGCACGGCGCCGCCGAATCCGTGGCGCCGATGAACCCTTTCGGCGTGACCTTCGAGTCGTAGTGGGCGACGAGTACGAGCCGCCCCACATCGCCCGGCGCCGCCCAGGGCGGATCCTTCGTGGCCATAAAGTTCACGAACGGGATCTGCTTCCCCTTCGACAGCGGAGTGGTGCAGCTCGAGTTGTGCGTGTTCACGGTCCAGTCCGGCAGCGAGTGCGAGAAGAAATCCTGGAAATGCCGGAGCACCTTGAGGGAATTCGGTGTTCCGGGAACGCGCGGGATCAGGATCGGCGAGAGGATGGCGCCGGTATTGGGGTTGAAGTCCTCATCGGACGGACGCGGCAGCAGTCGCAACACAGATGTCGACGGCGCGACGAAGAAGGCGCGCGCGAGACTGCTCAGGGCCAGCGTCGTCTGCAGACATTGCAATGGAGTCCACATTTTCTTGCCGACGGGGGGGGGGGGGGGGGGGGTTTGGTTGGTGGGGGGGGGGGGGTTGGGGGTTGGGGTGGGGTTTTACGTTGTAAATGTTTTACACGGCAACGTA
>Ga0307508_10002244_pt1 | contig 20612 bp, 13 predicted proteins | sample 9_EM_MG_FD_203089 | JGI IMG/M metagenome (GOLD analysis project Ga0307508, IMG submission 203089) | Populus trichocarpa ectomycorrhiza microbial communities from riparian zone in the Pacific Northwest, United States - 9_EM | ecosystem: Host-associated > Plants > Roots > Unclassified | place...
AAAATCGAAGTGAGAAGCTTGGGCAACATGCGGCGTCTGGGGTTGGGAGCGAGGCTTGGGTCGTCGTCACGGCGAGGTGGGACGACGTCGTATCGACGTGCGGGTGATGCCCCATCAATTCAAGGCACCGCCCACTTGGCGACAAGCGCCAAAACCGCGAATTTTATCATTCGCGTTACGTTTCACCGGGCGCGACCCGGCTTGCCCGATGCCACGGTCGCGCCGCCCCCGGCCAGGAACTTGGCCGGGTCTTGCGGCACGCCGTCGACCAGCACCTCGAAGTGCAGGTGCGCGCCGGTCGATCGCCCGGAGGTGCCGACCTCCGAGATCACCTGTCCGCGCTTGATCAAGTCGCCGGCCTTCACCAGCACCTTCGAGTTGTGCGCGTAGCGCGTCACCAGGCCGTTGCCGTGGTCGAGCTCGATGACCTTGCCGTACTCGGGGTGAAACTCGCTCAGCAGCACGACACCGCCGGCAGCAGCGTGAACCGGCGTGCCGACCTCGCTCGGGAAGTCCAGCCCGGTGTGCAGTGCGGCGCGGCCGGTGAACGGGTCGGCGCGGAAGCCGAAGCCCGAGCCGACCGGCCCGTCCACCGGCCGGCTGTTGGGCACCATCAGCGCCTGCAGGCGCGATTCGAGCAGGCGCGATTCGAACAGCGTGAACAGATCGGTGCGCTGATCGGCCTCGATCTCGAGCTCGCCGACGGCACGCTGCAGCTGTTCGAGCGACAGGCTTGCGCTGCTGCCGGCCTCGAACGGCACGAACGGCCCGCCCTGGCCGCCCGATGACGCGCCGGCTTTGATGACCGGCTTGAGTTCGTCGGGCTTCACGCCGACCGCGGTCGACACGCGCTCGCCCATCGCCTCGAGCTTGATCAGCTTGGCCTGGACTTCGCCGATCTTCTGCGCCATCGCGTCGAGGTTCTCGCGCATGAAGCGGTCGCGCTGCGCGAACTCGTCGCGCGTCACCAGGCGCACGAGCTGGCTCACGACCGGCCAGCCTTCGCGCACGGCTTTCAGGAGCACGAGGTTGTAGATCGCGCCGGACAGCAGCATCAGCACGACCACCAGCCCGAACAGCGCCGCCCCGAGCTGCCAGCGGTTGACGTGCAGCACGCGCGTGCGCGCCAGGCTGCCGTGGGTGATCAGAATCTGCATCGCTACACTCCAACGGGTGAACCCCAAAGCAACATCCGCGACGCCTGTCACACCCGATGCGATGCAGCTCAAGCAAGCCTTGCAGCGCAGCGAGCCGCTCGCGCGCCTCGGTCAATTGCTGCGGGACTCAGCCGCCCGCTTCGATGCCATCCGCCCTTGCCTGCCCGCTGCCCTGGCGCCACACGTGAAGCCGGGGCCGGTGGACGAGCTCGGCTGGTCTTTGCTGGCGGCCAACGCCTCGGTGGCCGCGAAACTGCGCCAACTGCAACCCCGCCTCGAAGAGGTGTTGCGTGAGCGGGGCTGGCAGGTTAGCGCAATCCGGGTCAAGGTTCAATCGACGTGAATCCTTCGGTTACCGCTTCTGCCGTTGCGGTGATCCTCGCGGCGGGCAGCGCGGCGCTGCCGACAGACCTCGCGGCACAGACCTCGAGCGGGCTGGCCGCCAACACCTGGGCCTTCGAACCGCCGCGCGATCAGTTCAGCCCCGACGCGCTGCTCGACCTGCGCTCGCTCAACGAGAAGGTGGCCGGCCAGAGCGGCTTCGTGCGTATCGGCGCGAACGGCGAATTCGTGCGCGGCGACGGCCAGCCGCTGCGGATCTGGGCCGTCAACTCGGACGTCGCGCGCACGCCGTTCGTCGCCACGCCGCTGGGCCCGAAGGCAGCGCCGGATCTGGCGCGGCACGCGCGCTTCCTGGCGAAGCGCGGCGTCAACATGGTGCGACTGCACCGCCAGCTGAGCCCGTCGCTGGACGCCAAGCCGAACGCAGCCATCACCGACATCAACGAGGCCGAACGCGACAACATCTGGCGCACCGTCGCGGCGATGCGCCAGGAAGGCATCTACACGACGCTGTCGCCGTACTGGGCTGCGCCGATGCGCTTCGCGAAGGCCTGGGCGATTGCCGGCGAGGCGCAGCAGCCGGCGTTCGGCCTGTTGTTCTTCGACCCGACTTTGCAGGCGGCCTACAAGGTCTGGCTGAAGAAGCTGATGACCGAGAAGAACCCCTACACCGGCATCGCGCTGGTCGACGACCCGAGCCTCGCGATCATCCAGATCCAGAACGAGGACAGCCTGCTGTTCTGGACCGTCAGCGGCATCAAGGGCGCGCAGCGCCAAGCGCTCGAGACGCGCTACGGCAGCTTTCTGTCGGCGAAGTACGGCTCGATCGCAAATGCGCTGGCGGCCTGGAAAGGCGAACGCGCCGCCGGCGACGCGCCCGATGCGAAGCGCATCGCCTTGCTCGAGCTCTGGGAGCTCACGAAGCCCGGCACCGGCGGGCGCGGCGTCAGGCTGTCCGACCAGACCGAGTTCTATGCACGCACGATGCACGAGTTCAATCGCGAGATCGTGCGCTACCTGCGCAAGGAGCTCGGCGCGAAGCAGCTGATCAACGCCGGCAACTGGAAGACCGCGAGCAATGTGCGCCTGAACGATGCGGAGCGCTGGTCCTACACGAGCGCCGACGTCGACGCCGCCAACGTCTACACCGGCGGCATCCACCAAGGCCCGAACAACGGCTGGGCGATTCAGAACGGCGACCGGTTCACGAACACGAGCGTGCTGCTGCAGCCCCGGGCGCTGCCGATCAATCTCAAGCAGACGGCGGGCCGGCCGATGCTGGTGACCGAAGGCGGCTGGATCATGCCGAACGGGTTCGCCGCCGAAGGCCCGTTCCTGATCTCGGCCTACGCGTCGCTGAGCGGTCTGGGCGGCTACTACTGGTTCACGACCAGCGACGAGGGCTGGGCCGCGCCGCAGTCCGCCAATGGCTTCCTGCCGTCGCAGAGCAAATGGCTGTTCGCCAACCCCGACATGCTGGGCACGTTTCCGGCCGCGGCGCTGGCCTATCGACTCGGCTACCTGAAGCGCGGCGCACCCGTCGTCGTCGAGAACCGCGCGCTGCAGGACATCTGGGACCGCAAGACGACTATCCTCGCCGAGGAAGCGAGCTTCGACCCGAACCGCGATGCCGGCGACATCGCGCCCCGCTCGAACGTGAAGGCCGGCGTCTCCGCGGACGCCTTCCTCGTCGGCCCCGCGCAGGTCGCGTTCGACGCCGACCCATCGCAATCGAAGGCCGGGCCGTTCGCCGGGCTGATCGACCCCGGCGTGATCCGCGCGAACACCGGCGAGATCGTGCTGAACTCGGCCAAGGGCTTCTGCAGCGTCGATGCGCCGATGGCGCAGGGCGTGGCGGCGCACTTCGCCGCAGCGCCGGTGCATCAGCTCAGCGATGTTCGCTTCAGCTCGGGCAACGCGTTCGGCGCGGCGCTGGCCGTGTCGCTGGACGGCGCGCCGCTGCGCACGTCGAGGCGCATCCTGGTGCAGTACGGCACGCGCAGCCGGCCCACCGGCTGGAGCGAGGCGCCGGCGCGCATCGAGGTGCAGGGTCAGGCGGCGGTCACCGGCCTCGAGCTCAAGTCGTACGGGCACGCGCCGTGGCAGGTCGACAGCGCGCTGCTCGAGGTCGTCGTCAAGAACCCGAAGCTCGTCAGTGCCACGGTGCTCGACATGAACGGCATGCCGAGCGGCACGATCGCATTGCAGCGCACGCCGTCCGAAGTCGCGTTCCGCTTCCCGGCGGCGGCGATGTATGTGCTGTTGCGCTGATCACTTGTATTCGATCAGCGCGGCCTTGCGGCCGCGCAAGCGCCCGGTGACGAACTTGAGCTGGCCCAGGACCTGCGGGAACTTCCCGAGTACCAGGAACCAAGACTGCAGCAGACGTTGCCTGAGGTCACCCGCCGCGCGAGCGGCGAGGCGAAGGACTTGCAGCGGGTAGACCAACAACAAGGCCAGCGCGATCGGCCCCGCCAGCAGCGCTGCCAGCGCCGTGGCGAGCGGAATGAACAAGCCCCAGACCCAGTTGCTGCGCGACTCGCGAACCCAGTGGCGCTCGGGCGGAGCGCCGTGGAGATGCGCGCCTTCGGCAAATGCGAAACCGGCGCGCATGCTGCGCTTCCACCACTGACCGAATCGCATCATGTTCGCATCGTGCAGCGTCATCTCCAGCGGCAGCCGCCAGATCTTCCAGCCCTTCGCGCGCAAACGCACACACAGCTCCGGCTCCTCACCCGCGATCAGATCGTCGCGATAGCCGCCGGCCTGCTCCAACGCGGCGACGCGCATCAGTACGTCGCCACCGCAGGCAAGCGCGTCGCCGGGCGGGCAGTCCCACTCCAGATCGCACAGCTGGTTGTAGACCGAACGCTCGGGGAAACGCTCGCGCCGCCGGCCGGCCACGGCTGCCACCTCTGGTCGCGCATCGAGAAAGCTCGCGGCCGCCGCCAACCACTGCGATGCCACCTCGCAATCGCCGTCGACGAAGAGAACGTACGGGGCCTGCGGGGCAATGCGCCGCGCTTCCCGGAACCCGGCGTTGCGCGCTCGTGCAGCGGTGAAGGTCTGCGCCATGTCGAGATTCACGACATGCGCTCCGAGCGCGTGCGCAGCGGCCACGGAACCGTCGGTCGACCCCGAGTCGACATAGACGACGACGCGTGCGCCTGGCGCCACGGACTCGAGACAGCGAAGCAGGCGATCACCCTCGTTGCGCCCAATCGCGACGACCACTGACGCATGGCCCGGGCTCGTCGGGCCGGCGGCGAGCGATTCCGGATGGGTTTCTTGAGTCATGGTGCCGGCTATCGGAATCGAACTGATGACCTTCCGCTTACAAGGCGGGTGCTCTACCAACTGAGCTAAGCCGGCACAGAAAACATGGCAGGGCGCCACGCTCCGCGAAAAGTATACGTGGCGCCGCGGCCTACTTGATGCGCTTGAGCGACGGACGGCCACCCGAGGGTTCGGGCGGCGGCACGTCGTCGGGCGGCGGGTCGACGTCGACCGCGGCGTCGCTCTTGCCGCGCTTGGTGTCGCCCTTGCCCTTGGCCGCATCGGTGAGCGTGAGCCGCGGGCCGCCGCCGCGCGGCGGGGTCAGGAGCGCGGGCGCCTCGGCGTCCGCGGTCGAGGGCTGATGCGGCTGCCCTTCGCTGGGCATCGGGAACGCCATGCCCTGGCCGTTCTCGCGCGCATAGATCGCGATCACGTGGTCGATCGGCACGACGATCTCGCGCGAGCTGCCGCCGAAGCGCGCCTTGAACTCGATCGTCTCGTTGCCGAGCTTGAGCGCGCTGGTCGCCTCGAAGCCGACGTTGAGCACGATCTCGTTGTTCTTGACGTACTCGCTGGGCACCTGCACGCGCGCATCGACGAACACCGCGACATACGGCGTGAAGCCGTTGTCGGTGCACCAGTCGTGCAGCGCACGAATCAGGTACGGGCGGGTCGAGGTGCCCGCCGTGGCCGGCGCGATGGGTGGGCTGCTCATGCGATGAACCAGTCTTACTTGCGCATGACCTTCTCGGACGGCGTGAGCGCCTCGATGTAGGCCGGGCGCGAGAAGATGCGCTCGGCGTACTTCAGCAGCGGCACGGCGTTCTTCGACATGTCGATGCCGTAGTAGTCGAGGCGCCACAGCAGCGGCGCGATCGCCACGTCGAGCATCGAGAAGTCGTCGCCCAGCATGTACTTGTTCTTCAGGAAGATCGGTGCGAGCTGCGTGAGCCGGTCGCGAATCTGCGAGCGCGCCTTCTCGAGCTGCTTGTCGGTGCCCTTCATGCCGCGCGACTCGAGCATGTTGACGTGCGCGAACAGCTCCTTCTCGAAGTTGAACAGGAACAGCCGCACGCGCGCGCGCGCCACCGGGTCGCCGGGCATCAGCTGCGGGTGCGGGAAGCGCTCGTCGATGTACTCGTTGATGATGTGCGACTCGTACAGGATCAGGTCGCGCTCGACCAAGATCGGCACCTCGTTGTACGGGTTCATCAGCGCGATGTCTTCGGGCTTGGCGAAGAGGTCGACATCGCGGATCTCGAAGTCCATGCCTTTTTCGAACAGGACGAAGCGGCAGCGGTGCGAGTAGGGGTCGGTCGTTCCGGAGTAGAGCACCATCATGGCAGCGGATCCTTTGTCTGCGGTCTCATCGGGGTGAGAGACCGCGTGTCAGAAAATGAGAACGCAGTGGTCGGCCGGATGAGGCATTCCACTGCGCAACTGGCCTGCGAGCCCCGGTCAGGCGGCAGGCGTGGGCGACATCACTTGACGTCTTTCCAATATGAAGCGTTGAGGCGCCACGTGAACAAGGTCAGCACGCTCAGGAAGATCAGCACCCACACCCCGATCTGGGTGCGCTGGCCTTGCGCGGGCTCGCCCATCCACTGAAGGTAGGCCACGAGGTCGCCGACGGCCTCGTTGTAGGCCTGCTCGTCGAGCTTGCCCGGGGTGAGCTGCTCGAAGCCCTCGAACACGCGCACCGTCTTGCTCGGGTCGTGGTGGTCTTTCTCGTCGACGAACTTCGGCGCGCGCTGGCCTTGCAGCTCCCACAGCACGTTGGGCATCGCCACGTCCGGGAAGGCCATGTTGTTCCAGCCGGTGGCCTTGGTGCTGTCGCGGTAGTAGGTGCGCAGGTAGGTGTAGAGGTAGTCGGCGCCGCTGCCCTTGCCGATGTCGGCGCGCGAACGCGTGATCACCGACAGGTCGGGCGGCGCGGCGGCGAGCCATTCCTTGGCCTGCTTCGGGTCGAGCGAGACCTTCATCGTGTCGCCGACCTTGTCGGTGGCGAACAGCAGGTTCTGCTTGATCTGCTCTTCGCTCAGGCCGATGTCTTTCATGCGGTTGTAGCGCATGTAGGCGGCCGAGTGGCAGTTGAGGCAGTAGTTGACGAACAGCTTCGCGCCGTTCTGCAACGCGGCGATGTCGTTCATCTTCTCGACCGGGAACTTGTCCCAGGCGTAGCCGCCCTCGTTGGCCGAAGCACCGGCGACGCAGCCGAACGCGACCAGCAGGGAAAGGACGAATTTTTTCATTGTGGTGGTACTCCGTCGGGCGCTGGTCAGTGGGCGGCGTAGACGACGCGCTCAGGCACTGGCTTGAAGGTGCCGAGGCGGGTCCACCAGGGCATCAGCAGGAAGAAGCCGAAGTACACCAAGGTGCCGAGCTGCGACACGATGTTGCCGGTCGCCGACGGCGGCTGCGAGCCGAGGTAGCCCAGCACCAGGAAGAAGAACACGAACACGCCGTAGAGGGCCTTGTGCCAGCCCGGCCGGTAGCGGATCGACTTGGCCAGGCTGCGGTCGAGCCAGGGCAGGAAGAACAGGATGATGACCGCGCCGCCCATCACGCACACGCCCCAGAACTTGGCGTCGAAGGTCTTGAGCAGGAACACCGCGACCAGGGCGACGACCGCGAGTGCGACCTTGCCCATCGCGCTGAAGCCGCCGCGCGCGATGCCCAGAACCGCGCCGAGCGCAACCACGCCGGCGAGGATGTTGACCATCAGATCGGTGGTCGCACGCAGCATCGAATAGAACGGCGTGAAGTACCAGACCGGCGCGATGTGCGGCGGGGTCTTCAGCGGGTTGGCCTCGATGAAGTTGTTGAACTCGAGGAAGTAGCCACCGCCTTCGGGTGCGAAGAACAGCACCGCGCTGAAGATCAGCAGGAACACGCTGACGCCGAACAGGTCATGCACCGTGTAGTACGGGTGGAACGGGATGCCGTCGAGCGGGATGCCGCGCGCGTCCTTCTTGGCCTTGATCTCGACGCCGTCCGGGTTGTTCGAGCCGACTTCGTGCAGCGCGATGATGTGCGCGGCCACCAGGCCCAGCAGCACCAGCGGCACCGCGATCACGTGGAAGCTGAAGAAGCGGTTCAGCGTGGCGTCGCCGACGACGAAGTCGCCGCGGATCAGCAGTGCCAGGTCGGGCCCGATGAAGGGCACGGCGGCGAACAGGTTCACGATCACCTGCGCGCCCCAGTAGCTCATCTGGCCCCACGGCAGCAGGTAGCCCATGAAGGCCTCGGCCATCAGGCACAGGAAGATGCCGCAGCCGAACAGCCACACCAGCTCGCGCGGCTTGCGGTAACTGCCGTACAGCAGCCCGCGGAACATGTGCAGGTAGATGACGATGAAGAACGCGCTCGCGCCGGTCGAGTGCATGTAGCGGATGATCCAGCCGCCCGGCACGTCGCGCATGATGTACTCGACCGAGGCGAAGGCGAGCGCCGCGTCGGGCTTGTAGTTCATCACCAGGAAGATGCCGGTGACGATCTGGATCACCAGCACCAGCATCGCGAGCGAGCCGAAGATGTACCAGAAGTTGAAGTTCTTCGGCGCGTAGTACTCGCCGACGTGTTCGTTGTAGAGCTTGGACAGCGGGAACCGGTTGTCGACCCAGTTCAGCAGCTTCTGGGGAGCCGTCGCGTTCGCGGGGGCCTCGTGGTATTCAGCCATGTTGGTGGTACTCCTGGGGTGCCGTCTTGGTGCCTGGGTTCAAGGTCGCGCTCACGCGAGCTCAGGCTTTGTTCTTGCTGTCTTCGCCGATCATCAGCCGGGAGTCCGACAGGTACATGTAGGGCGGCACTTCGAGGTTGTCCGGAGCCGGCTTGTCCTTGTAGACGCGGCCCGCCATGTCGAAGGTCGAGCCGTGGCACGGGCACAGGAAGCCGCCCTTCCAGTCGTCCGGCAGCGAGGGCTGGGCGCCGAGCGCGAACTTGTCGCTCGGCGAGCAGCCGAGGTGGCTGCAGATGCCGACGACGACCAGGTATTCCTTCTTGATCGAGCGCCAGTCGTTGCGCGCGTATTCGGGCGTGGTCGCGAAATTGGTGCGCTTGGACTGCGGGTCGGCAAGCAGACCGTCGACCTTGGCGAGCTCGGCGAGCTGCTCCGGCGTGCGCCGCACGATCCAGACCGGCTTGCCGCGCCACTCGACTGTCATCTTTTCGCCCGGCTTCAGACCGCTGATGTCGGCCTCGACTGCTGCACCCGCGGCGCGTGCACGCTCGCTGGGCTGGAAGCTGGCAACGAATGGCACCGCTGCGGCGCCGGTACCCACCACCCCGGCACAGGTGGAAGCGATGATCCAGGTGCGCTTGCTGTTGTCGATTGGCTGGTCACTCAGCACGTCTGTCATAAAGGGTCCTCAGAACTTGCACATCAGGTCAGGGTCAACCCGGCATTCTAGCGGACGTGTCAAGCTGCTTGACTTCCCGGCGACCTCCGGAATACTAAGCAACGCCACGACCGCAGCGGCGCGGGGCCGCAACAAAAACCAGCAGGAGTGCAGCACATGTCATTCGCGTCCGAATTCAAAGAGTTCGCCATGAAAGGCAACGTCGTCGATCTGGCCGTCGGCGTGATCATCGGTGCAGGCTTCGGCAAGATCGTCGACTCGATCGTCAAGGACTTGATCATGCCGGTCGTCGGGCGCGCCTTCGGCGGCCTGGACTTCTCGAACTACTTCATCACGCTGGCCAACCCGCCCGCCAGCTACAACGGCCCGATGACCTACGAAGCGCTCACCAAGGCCGGCGTGCCGCTGTTCGCCTACGGCAACTTCATCACCGTGGCGATCAACTTCGTGATCCTGGCGCTCATCATCTTCATCATGGTCAAGCAGATCAATCGGCTGAAGAAGGATGCGCCCGCAGCGGCTGCGCCGGCGACGCCGGAAGACGTCCTGCTGCTGCGCGAGATCCGCGACTCACTGAAGAAGTGAGCGCCCGGCGCCCTAAAATGCGCCGTCTTTTCCCCTCATCTTTGGGCTCATACTTGACGAAGTAGTGGCAGGCTGGGCGGCATTGCGCCCGCGCTTGCGATGCCAGACCACGCCGCCTGAAATGAAACCCCCACGCTCACTTCGTTCGCTGCCCCCCGCGGGGGCGCTCAGTACCTTCGGAACGGCCGGGCGGTACTGAAATGATCCAGACCGACCCACGACTGCAAGCCGCGCTCGACGCGGCCACCAACCCGATCCGCGCGACCCTCGCCGCCGTGGCTGGGCGCGTGTCGGAAATGCTGACGGCGCAGGGGCAGTCGAGCACACGCATCATCGAGCGCGACCTGCTCGCCACGACCCAGTTCGAGCTGCGGCGCAACATGAACCTGCTGCACAGCGTGTTCGCCACCGAGATCGGCACCCGCATCAACCAGGAGCTCGCCCCGCGCGAGGACAACCGCCGCAAGCTGGCCGAGACCGACTGGCAATCGCTCAGCCTGGTCGACGACTCCGAGATGGAAGAGCGGATGTTCGCCGACCGCATCAGCCAGCAGATCTCGCACGCCTGCGAGACCGAGCTGCGCGAGCTCGCGACCTACATGGGCTCGCTGCTCAAGACCGGCCGCGCCGACCAGGACCGCAACCCATTGCGCGCCGAGGTGATCGGCACTGCACTGTACCGCGCGATCGAGGCCGTGACCAAGGAGACCGAGTCCCGCAAGCTGCTCGCCCGCGAACTCGGCGCGGCCATGGCCAAGGCCATGCCGGAGTGCTACACGCAGGTGCTGCGCGGCCTGCAGGCGCACGGCGTGAAGCCGGTCATGCTCAGCGTGCGTCAGGTTGAGGGGCCCGGCAACCAGTTGCCCGGCCTCAACTCGGCCTACGCGACGCTCAGCAGCACGCGCAGCCAGGCGAGCGAACTCGACAGCCATCCGAGCGTTTCGGGCGGCGACGGCCGGCACAGCGTCCATGCAGGCGCCGGCCACGACCCGCGCTCGATGCGAGGCAGCAGCACCGGCAGCCTGCACGCGCCGACCATCCCAGGCAGTGGCCGCGGGTCATCGTCGCGCTCGGGGCTGAGCTCGCGCTCCGGCCTGACGCCGAGCCAGGCCGACGCGCAGATGATGGCGCTGCTGCGCCACCTCAGCGCCGTCTCCAGCCGCACCGGCGAGTTCGACGCGGCGCCGCGCAGCAACGGTCTGGCGCGCAGCCCGGCCAGCGCGTCCGACGCGCTCCTCGCGGTCGTGACCGGCGGCGGTGAACTCGGCGCAGGCACCGCCCCGGCCTACGCCGCCGACGGTCTCACCGGCCTGATGGCCGTGAACCTGATCCGCGCCCACCGCGAAGAGCTCATGCAGGCCTCGAGCGGCAAGCTCGACCACATGGTGATCGACGTGGTCGGCAGCCTGTTCGACCAGATCCTGTCGGACACGCGCGTGCCGCCGCAGATGGCGCGCCAGATCGCGCGGCTGCAGCTGCCGGTGCTGCGCGTGGCGCTGAACGATTCGAGCTTCTTCTCATCGCGCCGCCACCCGGTGCGGCGCTTCGTGAACCGCATCGCGTCGCTGGCCTGTGCGTTCGACGATTTCGACGACGGGCCGGGCAAGCAATTCCTCGAGCGCGTGCGGGCACTGGTCCAGGAGATCGTCGAGGGCGATTTCGACCAGCTCGACATCTACACCAGCAAGCTCGCCGCGCTCGAAGCCTTCATCGCCGAGCAGACGCACAGCGAGGCGCAGGTGCAAGGCACCGCCACGACGCTGGGCAGCAAGGAAAGCGAGCTGCGCCTGCAGCAGCGCTACATGATGCAGCTGCAGGGCGCGCTGCAGCCGATGGCGCTGCCGGGCTGGCTGAACGAATTCCTGCCGCAGGTCTGGGGCCAGGCGCTGGTGCTCGCGGTGAGCCGCGACGGGATCGACTCCGACCGCGCCAAGCGCTACCGCCGCGTCGGCCGCGACCTGGTCATGAGCATCATGCCCAAGGGCTCGCCGATGCTGCGCAAGAAGTTCCTGATGGCGCTGCCGCCGCTGATGAAGGACCTGAACGAAGGCCTCGCGCTGGTGGGCTGGCCCGACGCGGCGCAGCGCGAATTCTTCGGCAAGCTGCTGCCGGCGCACGCCGAGTCGCTGAAGGGCGTGGCGCAGTCCGAGCTCGACCACAACATGATGGTCAAGCAGCTCGACGCCATCTTCAACACGCCGGTGCCGAGCCGCGACACCCTCTCGAACGCCGACCCGGTGCCCGAGGTCGCACCCGAAGTCGTCGCCCAGCGCTTCTCGCCCGAAGAAGCCGAGCAAGTGGGCCTCATCACCGAGAGCGCGGTCGACTGGTCGGGCGTGGTCGACATCGACCTCGGCGCCGACGACGACGCGCAATCAGGCCCCAGCACCGAGCCGGGCGAACTGGCCGCGGCGCGCATCGCGGCCATCCCGGTCGATCTCGACCTGAGCAGCGCCGACCCCGGCGAACCCTCGCGCGGGCCGCAGCTCTTCGACCACGTCAAGCTCGGCTTCGCCTACCAGATGCACCTGAAGGACGAGTGGCAAAAGGTGCGCCTGACCCACGTCAGCGCGGCCCGCAGCTTCTTCGTGTTCACGCGCGGCAAGCGGCACCAGGAGACGATCTCGATGACCGCGCGCATGCTCGCCCGCATGTGCGAAACCGGCCGCATGCGCGCGGTCGAGAGCACCTACCTGATGGAGCGCGCCACGCACCGCGCCCGCAAGCAGCTCGCGGCGCTGGGCACGCCGACCCGGAACTGAGTCAGCCAGCCACGAGGCGGCGTGCCATGCGCAGCGCCGCGCGCAGGCTGCTCGCATCCGCGCGGCCGGTGCCGGCGAGGTCGAACGCGGTGCCGTGGTCCGGGCTGGTGCGCACGAACGGCAGGCCCAGCGTCACGTTCACGCCGTGCTCCACGCCGAGGTACTTGACCGGGATCAGGCCGTGGTCGTGCGTCATCGCGACCACGATGTCGAACTCGCCAGGGTGCCCGGGTGCGTTGCGCGCGCGCATGAACACCGTGTCGGGCGCGAACGGCCCCGAGGCGGCGATGCCCTCGGCGCGCGCCTGCGCGATCGCCGGGCCGATAATGCGCAGCTCCTCGTCGCCGAACAGGCCACCCTCGCCGGCGTGCGGGTTCAGCCCCGCCACCGCGATGCGCGGCGCGGGCTGGCCCCAGAGTGCGGCGCTTCGGTGCGCGATGCGCAGCGTCTCGAGCACGGCGTCGAAGGTGACCGCGTCGATCGCACGGCGCAAGGACAGGTGGATCGTCACCAGCACCGTGCGCAGCTCGTCGTTGGCCAGCATCATGCGCACCGGCGGCGGCACGCTGCCGGGGGCGCTGAGTGCCTGCAGCATCTCGGTGTGGCCCGGGTACGGCACGCCGGCCGCGGCGAGCGCCTCTTTGTGGATCGGGGCGGTGACGATCGCCGCGATCTCGCCGGCCAGCGCCAGCCGGACCGCCTCCGTGATGCAGGCGGCGGCGGCGGCGCCGGCGCGCCGGTCCACTCGGCCCAGCGGCGCCTCAAGCAGGTCGGCGGCGAGGCCATCGACCTGCAGCACCGGCACGCAGTTCGGCGGCAGTTGCAGCGCGTCACTCGGCTGCTCGATGCGGGCGATGGCCTGCATGCCGCCGGTAAGCGCCGCGGCGCGGCGCATCACCGCCACGTCGCCGAGCACGAAGCAGCCCGCGCTGTCGGGGTCGCGAAACAGCGCCGCGATGATCTCGGGGCCGATGCCGCAGGCATCGCCCATCGTCAGGGCCACGGGCAGGGAACTCGATTCGGCGCGCATGCGGCATTGTCGCCAATCGACAGATAATTCGATGTCATCACGTGGTCCTTCATGCGCAAGACTTGGCTCCTCTTTTCACAGGCCGTGACCGTGGCGGTCGCGATGCTGTTCGTCGTCGCCACGCTCAAGCCCGAGTGGATCCGGCGCGGCAACAATGTGGTCGCGTTGCCCAGCGTCGTGACGATCGCGGCAGCACCGACGACGCCGGCGGCTTCCGGGGCCATCATGGGCGTGACGACGGTCATGAGCTACAGCGCCGCGGCCAGGCAAGCCTCGCCGGCGGTCGTCAGCATCACCGCGAGCAAGGCACCGCCGCGCCGCTCGCGCAACGACGATCCGATCTTTCGCTACTTCTTCGGTGATCGCCAGCAGCAGTCGCAGCTGGAGCCGCAGGTCGGTCTCGGCTCGGGCGTGATCGTGTCCAGCGACGGCTACCTGCTGACCAACAACCACGTCATCGACGGCGCCGACGACATCGAGGTGATGCTCGCCGACGGCCGCCAGGCGCGCGCCAAGCTCGTCGGCACCGACCCCGAAACCGATGTGGCGGTGCTCAAGGTCGAGCTCGACAAGGTCCCGGCGATCACCTTCGGCGACGCCGACAAGGTGCAGGTCGGCGACGTGGTGCTGGCAATCGGCAACCCGTTCGGCGTCGGCCAGACCGTGACCTCGGGCATCATCAGCGCGCTGGGGCGCAACCAGCTCGGCATCAACGTGTTCGAGAACTTCATCCAGACCGACGCCGCGATCAACCCCGGCAACTCGGGCGGCGCGCTCGTCGATGCCGCCGGCAATCTGCTCGGCATCAACACCGCGATCTATTCGCGCAGCGGCGGCAGCCTGGGCATCGGCTTCGCCATTCCCGTCAGCACCGCGCGCCAGGTGATGGAAGCGCTGATCAAGGACGGCCGCGTCACGCGCGGCTACCTCGGCGTCGAGCAGCGCGACCTCACGCCCGAGATCGCGCAGACGCTGAAGCTGCCGATCCAGCGCGGCGTGCTGATCACCGGCGTGCTGCAGAGCGGCCCGGCGAGCGCCGGCGGGCTGCGGCCGGGCGACGTGGTGGTGAGCATCGGCGACACGCCGGTCACCACCACGCAGCAGCTGCTGAATGCGGTGGCGGCGCTGCGGCCGCAGGCGGTTACGGCGCTCGGCGTGCAGCGCGGCGACAAGGCCTTGGATGTCAACGTCACCGTTGGCCAACGTCCGACCACGGCGACGCCGCAGCCCGCTCGCGAACAGTGACCGGGCGCCCAAAGGGCGTCGAAACCGAGGCGGCCTGTCCTGCGTCGCCCCCCTTGTTTGTAGAACCGCCCCCCGCGTTCAGTGGGGTGCGCTCTGCCGATGCGTATCCAACAATTGAGCTCAAGGAAAACCAGGGGCCACGTTCGGATTGGACTGCATGCGGAAGAGGCGAGATTTCTGCGCCACGTTTGCTGCGTCGTGTACGCCGAATTGCCGCAAACCATGCTCAATCCAGTCCGTCATCCCCGATCCGCACAAACACAATTCAGCCTGCTCGCGTCTGTTGCTCTACTTGGCCTGCTGGCCTCGTGCGGCGGCGGAGACGACTCGAACGCTGGTGCGGCGGGCGAATCCGCGCGAGCACACGCACTCGCGGTAGCGCCAACCTCGTGGTTCCCCACCGTCACGATCCCCGCAGACGCATCAACGCGCGGCATGTGGTCGCCGGTCTACGCGTGGCCAGGCGTCGCAGTGCACACCGTCTTGCTGCAAGACGGCAGGGTGTTGACCTACGGGAGTACGACAACCGGTCAGCAGACCGCCTCCGCCGACTATGACATCTGGGATCCCACCGGCGCACCGGACACCGGTCATCTCACATTGCCCAACGGAACCGGCACAGACATTTTCTGCAGCTCGAGCGTGCTTCTGGCACCGGTCTCGCAACAGTCTGTCCCGAACGTCTTCATCGCCGGCGGGGACATGTTCGTCAACGGCAAGACCACCAACAACGGCAATACCAACAGCAACCTGCTGAATACGAACACGAACACGCTGACCCGCAACGCGGACATGCAGCGGACGCGCTGGTATTCGACGTCCGTCACGCTCCCCAATGGCGAGGTCTATGTCCAGGGCGGGACTGGCGGCGGAGATCGCCCAGAGGTGCGCGGCCTCGACGGCAGCTTCCGCCTGCTGTCTGGTGCGAACACCTCCGGGCTGGATGCCCTGTATCCTCGCAACTTCGTCGCACCTGACGGGCGCATATTCGGCTTCGACTCGAATGGATGGGCTTACTACATCGATCCGACGAATGCCGGCAGCTTCACGTCGGCCGCCCAGCTGAGCGCACCGTACACTGGCTGGACTGGCAGCGCAGCGATGTTCCGGCCGGGTCGGATCCTCCAGTTGGGGGGCAATTCCAACGGCGCACTTGTCATCGACATCACGGGTGCCACACCCTCGATGACCCAGACGCAGTCGCTGTCGTCGCAGCGCCAATGGGTCAACGCGACCATTCTTGCCGACGGCAAGGTGGTGGCAACCAGCGGCAGCCAGGTCGCGGGGCAGCTCGTGGGCGTGAACACGAAAGCCGAAATCTGGGATCCGACCACGGGCCAATGGATGGTCGGGCCATCGGCCTCCAAGCCGCGCCTGTACCACTCCAACGCGGTGTTGCTGTCCGATGCCAGCGTGCTGGTCAGCGGCGGTGGCGCGACGGTCCCCACGGGCACCGGCCCCGCAGATAACCTCGACGCAGAGATCTACTACCCTCCGTACCTGTTCACCGCCAACGGTCAACGTGCGCCGCGGCCTGTCATTTCGACAGCCCCCGACTGGATCGACATCGGCAAGGTCATCACGCTCGATGTCACGAATGCCACCAGTGTGAGCCGAGTGACGCTCGTGAAGACAGGCGCCTCGACGCACAGCTTCAACATGGATCAGCGCTTCCTCGACCTGACCTTCAACGCCAACGGGTTGCATGTCTCGGTGCAGGCGCCAACCCGGGCCGCCGACGCCACACCGGGCTACTACCAGTTGTTCGTCTTCAACGAAGCGGGCGTTCCGTCCGTGTCCAAGATCGTGCGGATGGGCATCGCCCCGGTGGCCAACCCAGAGACCGTTCCGACCCTGGCGAACCCCGGCAACCAGAGCGTCGACACCGGCACTGCCATCAGTCTGAACCTGGTGGGCGCCGACCCCAACGGGGACACCTTGACCTACAGCGTAGCGGGCCTTCCGGCCGGCATCGGCCTGAACGCTTCGACCGGCGCCATCACGGGCACGCCCACAGCCGCTGGAGACTTCAACGTCACCGCCAGTGTCAGCGATGGTGTCAATGTGGCCAGCGTGAGCTTCGTGTGGACCGTGGTGGCCGTCAACGCCGTGGTTGTCAATCCAATGCCGGCCGTGGTCGCAACACAGGCCAACACGGCTGCAACCTTCACCGCAAGCGCGTCGGGCGGCGTCAACGTGATGTTCAAATGGAACTTCGGGGACGGTACGGCTGACACGGCGTGGTCGAGTTCCGCCACCGTGACGCACACCTTCTCGAGCCCGGGAACGTTCAACATCACGCTCAGCGTGACGGACAACACCGGGGTCGTTCAGACGCGCAGTTTCCTGCAATCGGTGTATCTGCCGGCGACGACGAACCGCCCTAGCGCGTCCACCAACATCGCGATCGAAACACCGTCCACAGGCAACGCGCGCCTGTGGGTCGTCAACCAGGACAGCGACACGGTCAGCGTGTTCGACACGGTGACGCGGGCCAAACTGGCAGAGGTCGCCGTCGGCGCCGCACCGCGGTCGGTCGCAGTTGCTCAGAACGGCTTGATCTGGGTCGCGAACAAGCGCGGCGACTCGATCAGCGTCATCAACCCGAACACGCGCGTCGTCGTCAAGACCATTACGTTGCCACGCGCATCCCAGCCCTTTGGCGTCGCGATGTCTCCTGCCGCCAATCTGGCGTTCGTCGTGCTCGAGGGCACCGGCCAGTTGCTGAAGTTCGACAGCACCAGCTACGCATTGCTGGGCAGCGCCGCCGTTGGCAACAACCCGCGGCAGCTGTCGATTCCCTCCGACGGCAGCGCCGTCTATGTGTCGCGCTTCGTCACCCCGCCCATGCCGGGCGAATCCACGGCAACCGTCAACCCCACCGCCAACAGCGGCGGCGAAGTCGTGGTCATGAGTGCCAGCGGCTTGAGCCTGATGCGCACGATCGTGTTGCACAACAGCACCAAGGCTGACCTGGAGAACCAAGGCAGCGGAATCCCCAATTACCTGGGCGCCGCCGTGATCTCACCGGACGGAACGCAGGCCTGGGTACCGTCGAAACAAGACAACATTCAGCGCGGGGCCCTGCGCAACGGCAGCGGACTGAACTTTCAGAACACAGTGCGTGCGATCAGTTCGCGCATCGTGATGTCCACTGGCCAAGAGGACCTCACGAAGCGCGTCGACCACGACAACGCCAGTCTGGCGAGCGCGGTGGCCTACGACCCGCGAGGCGTCTACTTGTTCGTCGCCCTCGAAACCAGCCGCGAGGTGGCGGTTGTCGATGCGTACGGCGGCTACCAGGTGATGCGCTTCGACGTGGGCCGCGCGCCCGAGGGTCTGGCCGTTGCGCCCGACGGCAAGACGCTGTACGTCAGCAACTTCATGGACCGGACGGTCGGCGTCTACGACCTGCAGCCTCTGATGAGCGGCGGGCAACTGAGCGTTCCCCCGCTCGCGACGCTCTCGGCGGTCGGAGTCGAGCCGTTGACGCCCAGCGTACTCCTGGGCAAGCAGCTCTTCTACGACGCGCGTGATCCACGGCTGGCTCGCGACCGCTACATGAGTTGCGCCAGTTGCCATAACGACGCCGGTTCAGACGGGCGCGTGTGGGACTTCACCGGCCAGGGCGAAGGGTTGCGCAACACCGTTGCATTGCGCGGACGCGCTGGGAACGCACAAGGCGTGATGCACTGGAGCGGCAACTTCGACGAGGTTCAGGACTTCGAAGGCCAGATTCGCGCGTTCGCCGGAGGCACGGGCCTGATGAGCGACGCAGATTTCAACACCGGAACGCGAAGTCAACCTCTGGGCGATCCGAAGGCAGGCGTCAGCGCTGACCTCGACGCGCTCGCGGCCTACCTCGGCTCGCTCAACACTTTCGACCGGAGCCCCTACCGGGATGCGAGCGGCGCGCTGACAGCTACAGCAAGTGCCGGAAGCGCGGTGTTCCTGGCCCAGGGCTGCGGCTCTTGCCACGCCGGCACGGCCTTCACCGGCTCTGGAACACTGGGTCTGAAGGACATCGGCACGATCAAGCCAACGAGCGGTCAGCGGCTCGGCGGTTCGTTGCTCGGCATCGACATCCCGACCTTGAGAGATGTGTGGCGCACCGGCCCCTACCTCCACGACGGATCTGCCGCCACCCTCGACGAGGCCGTGCTTGCGCACAGCTCCGTCACGATCACCAGTTCGGACCTCACATCTCTCGTCGCGTACTTGCAGCAGATCGGCTCGGAGGAAGTGACAGGAGGCAATTCGACAGCCACCTTGACCGCCACGGCGAGCGCAGCGACGACCGGTGCGAGTCTGACGACGGTCGGGACTGGGGACTGGGCGCACTGGGGTGACGGGGGTGCGCCCGGGTTGGTCCGCAAGGCCACCGGAGGCAGCCAGATCAGCGCCTACAGCGTGCTGGCAGGTGGTACTCCATCCGCCTACAACGACGACCTGCGCGCGCTGTCCTGGAGCGATGGTGCGCCCACGGCCAGCAGCGCAAACAACGCCAACGGGCTCTATATCTCCGGCGTGGGCAACGGCTTCTCCGTGACGGTGCCTGCGGGCACGACGAGCCGGACCGTGACGCTGTACGTGGGCGGCTGGAACTCCACCGGCACGCTCAAGGCCCACCTCTCGGATGGCTCTGCGGCCGACTACACCAACACCACCACCGCCAGCACCGGGCAGTACGTGCGCACCTACACGATCACGTACAAGGCCGCTGCGGCAGCCCAGCAACTCGTGCTCACCTGGAGTCAGGCCGCGGGTGGTGGCAACGTCACGCTCAACGGAGTGGCGCTGACGGCCGTGGCTGGAGCCAATCAACCGCCCATCATCAGCACCCCGGCCGCACAAACCAGCACACAAGGCCAAGCACTCAACCTGGCCATGACGGCCAGCGATCCCGATGGCGACACCCTGACCTACAGCGCCACCGGGCTGCCCACCGGGCTGGCGATCAACACCGCTACCGGTGCCATCACCGGAACGCCCACCGCTTTAGGAACGTTCAGCACGGTCGTGACCGTGCAGGACGGGCGTGGCGGCAGTGCCAATGCCAGCTTCGGCTGGACGGTGGTTGCTGCCGTGAACCGGCCACCCGTCATCACCACGCCGGCCGCACAAACCAGCACACAGGGTCAAGCGCTCAGCCTGGCCATGGCGGCCAGCGACCCCGATGGCGACACCCTGACCTACAGCGCCACCGGGCTGCCCACCGGGCTGGCGATCAACACCGCTACCGGTGCCATCACCGGAACACCCACCACGGTGGGAACGTTCAGCACGGTTGTGACCGTGCAGGACGGGCGTGGCGGCAGTGCCAATGCCAGCTTCGGCTGGACGGTGGTCGCTGCCGCGAACCGGCCACCCGTCATCACCACACCGGCCGCACAAGCCAGCACTCAGGGCCAGGCACTCAGCCTGGCCATGACGGCCAGCGATCCGGACGGCGACACCCTGACCTACAGCGCCACCGGGCTGCCCACCGGGCTGGCGATCAACACCGCTACCGGTGCCATCACCGGAACGCCCACCGCTTTAGGAACGTTCAGCACGGTCGTGACCGTGCAGGACGGGCGTGGCGGCAGTGCCAATGCCAGCTTCGGCTGGACAGTGGTCGCTGCTGGCAGCGCCACCCTGACCGGTACGGCAAGCGCGGCAACAACGGGAGCAAACCTGACGACAGTCGGAACGGGCGACTGGGCGCACTGGGGTGACGGGGGTGCGCCCGGGTTGGTCCGCAAGGCCACCGGAGGCAGCCAGATCAGCGCCTACAGCGTGCTGGCAGGTGGTACTCCATCCGCCTACAACGACGACCTGCGCGCGCTGTCCTGGAGCGATGGTGCGCCCACGGCCA
>Ga0307508_10002245_pt1 | contig 20602 bp, 18 predicted proteins | sample 9_EM_MG_FD_203089 | JGI IMG/M metagenome (GOLD analysis project Ga0307508, IMG submission 203089) | Populus trichocarpa ectomycorrhiza microbial communities from riparian zone in the Pacific Northwest, United States - 9_EM | ecosystem: Host-associated > Plants > Roots > Unclassified | place...
ATCGTTTACTCCCTTACCACAACAAACGCCAACATCAAAGTAATTTTTTTCATTTTTAATCTGCGTGGCTGTGGCTGGAGTAGTTGCCGAATAAGGTACCCCTGCATGCACGCAGCAACCGATCCCCCTCCGGGCAAGAAAGCACATGGCCACACTGCGGAGGGCCCTACCAGGCATCACCACCGAGATTCGGTGTGCCCGGCCCACAAGGGTGTCGCCGGCAATGAGAAGGCTGACGAGTGGGCAAGGATTGCGGCGGAGGAGCCGGACACCCGCGGGGTGGAATAGCTGAGATACTCGGACCGCCAAGGCGCGTGCAATGCCTCTCCCAAGGTCTCTCGCTAACCTCAAGCGGGAGATCTCCTAGAAGAATTGGGCGGAGGATCGGCAATGGGCCGGAGGCCGGACCTCCAAAACGAAGTACAGGATGCCGAAAAGCCAGAGGCCGGACGGCGCGGTGGCTGGGAGCACCGAGAGGCTCGCCTCGCGGTTCTACCAGATCTAGACGGGGCACTGCCTTACTGGGCAGTACCTCTACTGGACAAGAGCCGGACCACCCCGCAGTGCTGGTGGTGCCGGTACCGGATTCAGACCCGCGAGAACCTCTTCAAGGAGCACCCGGAGCGGAAGCCGCAACAGATGATCCTGTGGGCAGAGGCGTTGAAGGAGGCTGGGAAGTGGAAGAGCCGGTGGAGGATCCGAGACCTCCTGGCCGGTGGGAGATGCAGTCAGACGGTTCTGGACTTCCTCTCTGCTACAGATGTGAGAAGGCGGGTACCGGCTGAGGAGGACGCGGCGAGCGAGGTGTCGGAAGCGGAGCTGCGGGAGTGGGAGCAGGGGGCGGAGGCCGAGGAGTTGGACGCCGGGGGGGGGAACTACCACTGCTCCTTCCCACGCCGAACTTCAAGGCGTCCGCAGGAGAGGAGTAAGGGGACGGACTGAGCTTTCCTTTGTTTCTTTCTTTTGTCATTTACGCCCGCTAGGCTTCTTTTCCTTTGTAATTTCCTTGGTGCGCATCACACTTTCTCGGGACAGGCCTGGGCGGAGGGCAAAGGGGGAGCTTGCAACGTGCCGCCACCGCGCGGACAGCGGACAGGGAACGGACTGTACATAATCTCGCCATGATCTAGATAGGTCGCATGCGAGTAATGAATAAACAAAAAAAAACCACAGTACCGGTTGCCCTTCTTTCCCATTTCCGGCCCGATCTCAAGCTTCGTCAATAGTAGTTTTGTTAGGCGGGTGCTGTATCTTGTTGCCAGGAAGCTTGACGGTAGTGGTACCCGGGTGGGGAGAGCTGGGATATGTATCTATCGAAGGCAGAGGAACAAGTTAGCGCCATAGACGAGGAGAGGTAACGCTACTTACTCGACCACATGCGCCATTCGGTCTAAACTGATCTATGGCTTCTCTACCATGAGGATCCCCTGATGCTGAATTGCCCGTATATGTCCATGCCACTGGTATTTGGCTAAGGCGTTGAACACGGGAGCGAGGGTCTGGCAACTGTGAGCATCAACTGGCAGAATCGACTCGATAACCACCTTTCAGACCGACGGAACAGCTATTTGTGGACCGTCAGTTTGGGCATAATACGCAATGCCGAGGTTAGTTAGATCTCATCACCACAGATGCACCTGAGGTCGGCATCCATCAGTCAGCGCGTGCACATTACCAAACACGAGGCCATCCGGATAACCTCTTCACTAACCGCTAGAGGGAAGAGCTTGAATCATGCAACAGTTATATCTCGATAGCTCGAACAATGCTAAGACCCCCGAGAACATTGTCTCTTCACACCGCCTTGAGGATGAAGGGTCTGAGCGGCAGACCGTCTCGCGCCAGAGTATTCCTTCCCAAATAGCCAGGCGGTGTGCCGGAAGTAGGCATAAAGAGTGATGGGGAGAGATGTTGGTCGACATTATCGTAGGGCTTAGTGCAACGTCTGGCAGGACTATGGAAGGTAAGGGCCTGGATGCCCCTGCTGTTAACGTGGTGGCCACTCAGCGCTAGTGCTTGAGAGGTGGTTGGCCGTTTAGAGATCTGATGTTCTGTCCGTATTATCAGTGGCAGAGAATTATATAAAAGGTACACTACGCAAGTGCTGACCTAGCGTCCATATAGGCTGTAGACCCTTCAGGGGCTCTCCGACGCAAGTAAACTTGGATATGTTGAGAGAGTCATAGGAAGTAACAGCGAAGACAAGAGGAGAGAGGCACCCAGAACGGTAACAGGAACTGAACGGGGAGGGGGGGGGAGGGTGTCAGAGAAAAGTGGCCATTTTCCAAGCACATACTTATATACATACATACAGATGAGAACAAGGTCATGCTATGGCTATTTTCACGGGAATACGGTTGACGGAATAGGTCAAACCTGCAGACAGAACTGCTGGTGGAAAACTTGATTAGGAATGGTGGCAGAGACTGATTCCATCTTTGTAGAATGTTCAATGATTTCGTGCCCAGCTGATAGCTCAACGACGATTCACCGAATACACGTTGATGTTCATAAAAGAACAAGAAGTTCATACATATAAGGGGTTGAATGATATCAGGAAGTTTGTGCTGAGGTATCCGAGCTTCTTCGAGCATTGTATCTTTTCGAAGTGTCGACAACTATACAAATACCGTTCACGGAAGCTATGAAGTCACTAAACCTTCTTGAATTGCACCCACCCGTGTACAGCTGCGCCCATCTCCTCCTCTCTTCCCTCCCTTTGCCTTCTTCCTTCCCATTCCCTCCTCTTCCTTCCTCCCCACCTTCGCCTCCAACCTTCATTCTCTTCCCCAAACCCCCTCTTTTATTTTCCAACTTCGTCCTTACTTTCTCTTGCCCATCCGTCCAAGCAGTTCTCCTAAGTCTTTCAAGATGTCCGAACACCACACGACCAGCCACTTGTCCGGCGAGAATCTTCATCGCCTGCGTGCGCACTTCGCAGATGAGCCTGTTAGCTCAGACGACGAGGCCGTACAGCGAATCAATACAATGGAAAATGAAGGAGAGCAGCTCCTTTATGTTGGCTACGATCATGCAGATACCACTGATCCGCTGAACGCACGTTCCATTACTTCTGTCTCTCTTTGTCTTTTGCTGGCCTACTTTCCCTCTCTCGTGCTCGTCCGCGGGCCTAATTTCCCTCTCTCATGCTCATCCACTAACTTTTACAGTGGTCGAGAGGTAGAAAGCACTGTATCCTCGCGGTGATCTGTTTCATGAGCTTCCTTACCGACTTTCTATCTGGCTACGGTGTATGCCCACCCAAATTCTATGATATGGTTTGACTATTTACACTACGTACTTTAGGTGCCGATGATGCTTCCACAGAGTAAAGAGTGGAACGTTTCACTCGTCAACGTAACTCGCTCGTTGACAGGCAACACGTTTGTAAGTTGGTCCAAATACCTATACTAGAGAACAGCGCTCTGAAATACTGTTAGACGCAAGGGGTGGGAAGTATTATTACTATCCCATTCGCCCAGAGATACGGAGTGTTTGTCTCTCGGGCCACGACTTGTCCCGATTGATAGCTGATGATTATTAGGCTGCCAGTCATGTTCTGGTGCACGTTGATGACCTTCATCTTCACGGTTCTCTGTGCAGTGTCCCCTGACTGGATTAGCTACATTGCTATCCGCGTCATTCAAGGATTTTTCTCATCTGCTCCCCAAGTCTTGGGGTTAACGATCATCCAAGAGATGTATGTAGGGTCCACAATGTTGTGATAAATATTTATGTTGACTTGTCGAAGGTTTTTTTTTAAACAGCATGCGAGGAAGATTGGTATCTGGGGCTGGTCGATGTTGGTAAGTTTTCTGAATACGTTAATCTTGATGGCAAGCTGATAAACCTGGTCAGGTGGGACCGTACTTCGGCCCATTCATAGGCTCGTTCATCTTGAGAGCCCTGGACTGGAGGGAAGCGTGGTGGGTGATTGCCGGACTGGTTGCATCTGGGTTTCTTCTGGTAGTTCTCCTCTTGGAAGAATCCGCCTATGACCGCCTGAATCGGTCGAACAACCCTCTACGTCCTAACGGCTACTACGCAGACAAGGTATACAGTCTCTCGGGGAAGATGGGCCATGAAACCATAGGCCGGAAGAGGTTCTCTCAAGCGCTTCTTGACATCTGGCTGGTCTTCCGGCAGCCACAGTTCCTGCTGCTGTGTAAGTACTCATCAATCATTGTAGTTCCCGAAGAAACTGACATCTTGTCCAGTCCTCTACCACGGTATTACGTACATGTGGAGTGTCGGACTCAACGGAACTTTGATCTCCTACCTCGTGCCTCCAGTCTCTGAAGGAGGGTACGGGTTTAGCACAGTCAGCCTTGGATTGATCTACTTCGCACCCATAATTGCCATCATTGCCGGCGAGCTCTTCGGTCACTTTGTGGGTCACAAGCTCATTCCATCCGATTCACAATAAGAGGCTAACGTCGGATTAAGTTCAACGACATTCTCCAGTACCGCTCGATCAAGAGGAATAAAGGAATTTTTAAGCCCGAGGACCGTCTTTGGGGACTTTACCACGCTTCGCCACTGATGACTCTTGGTCTGGTTGTCGTCGGGTTTTCACTCGAGCGGCACTGGCACTGGATCGTGGTTGCGATTACCTGGGGCCTGTTTGTCTTTGCAGCGATGACAAGCACTGTTGTCATCTCAGCATATGTGCTTGACTGTTTCCCAGAGCAATCCGCGATCACCGCTGCGCTCCTCAACTTTACCCGCGTGTTCTTCGGCTTCCTTGTCCCGATCTTTCAGAAACCATGGAGCAACAAAGTTGGAGCCCACTGGAGCTTCGCAACTCAAGGAATCATTTGTCTGCTCGCCCTCGCGTTTCCTATTGCTGTCCAGCGCTTTGGAAAACATTGGAGGGCCAAGGGGGAAATGGGGCCACCTTTAATCCTCGTCGCTGAAGGAGACACTTCTTCTTAAAGAAGAAAGACGGCTGTACCTATGCCGCGTTTAGTGGTTGTTCTTGCTGTTGCTGTTGTGATGCTGGATATGCTGTTTTTGTTGCTGATTTCTTTGATAAGGACTTCATTCGCATAGGTTGTCACTTTGTTTTCTTTTCTTTTGCTGTTTGAAGAGGTTGGGCGAGTTCTTCACGGGATAGGGTGGTTCCGAATTTTTTCCACGATTTAATGGTCAACAAGAGGATGATGAAAACATTTCAGTTTGCGTTTGTTCTCTTGCCATGTATTTACATGATCTCTTGCCGGCAACTACACTGAACCAGATTGAACAAAGCTTTGGGATTGAATTGTGTTGACCTGCATCTCGCCTTTCAGCAAACCAAGCTCTGGATACGAGAATTGAGTTTCAGTGATTCTGAGAATACATAAGTACCTTTCAAGGGGTTGATCCAAGAGCAAATCGTAAGAAGCTAGATATCAGTTATCGCATTCCAGAAGCATCTATCTCTCCAGCAGAGTTTGACTTCAGTGTGAGTGACGGGGACAAACAGCGTGCATCAGCCTCCTTCCATTCATCTTCTCAACCACCATCCCCAGCCTTGGGCTCCAAGCCTCAAACACTAGCTCACCCTCCAAGCCCCACTACTATGTATGAGCGGCCCAAGCTGCACTCCAATTTCGCTTCGCCCCTGTCATTTCCATCCAGAAAAATACCCGGGTTCCGAAACAATGCAGGAAGCAGCCATTCGCTATCCCACAGATACTACTTCCTTCCTCCTCTCTCACCACATTCTTCGGGGACAACACAAGAATAACTCTACGGTCACCTCCAACGGAGCAAGATGTTCAACACCTTCCTCGATCTCCTCCAAACCTCTCCGTTGAACTTCTGCTGCATCGGCTCGCCCCCAGAATCCCCCCGGCTGACCCCGAGGGTAGTAATCACCCGCTCTCCCTCCCCAGAAACATCAGCTGCAGCGCCTGCAACATCCTCGGTTCCCAGCACCCGCCAGCATCTCGACCCTCGCACCCGCGGACCCTTTCCAGTCACTGTTGAGCGCCTCGAGGATGTCGTTGAAGACGTCGTGATCGCTCCTGGCGTGGCGGAAGCGCAGCGGGCAGTGGTCGTTGCCTCGCCTCCCACCACGGCCAAAGGAAGGAGCGTGAGCGAGAACAACACCACCGCGACTACCGGACGGAGGATGAGTGGGATCGGATGGCACGGGCGGCATGCCAGCAGCGATTCGAAGATGACAAAACCGAAAACACCAAAGACTCCGAAGAGAAAACATGCCAGGGGCCAATCGGCGGCGAGCTCGAGGCCACCGATCACGCCGGTCAGACTCAACGGCCATTCTAGGCAGATTAGTAATGCCTCCATCACGAGTAATGGAAGTGTTCTGGGCGAGGAGTGGGTTCCCCTTGTTTCATCTACATGGTTTTTGATGCTGATAAGGGATCTTCAGGATGAAACGTGGCTATCTAAGTGCCATTTGGCTCCTGGAGCGGGACGATCAGGACACAGCATTTGTGCGGTAGTTTGTGTAGGCTTTTTTTGTCCATCCGTTGGGGAGGGGGGTAGCGGGGGATTAATGGGCCAGTCCGTCGCGCGGAGTTCGGCGTGGGAGAATATTGCAATTTGTTAACGGCGGCATTTTCATATTCAGTCATTCAGCACGCATTCAAATCCCTCATACACCACGCATTGCTCCCACATTTGTACAGTAGCGTTCGTTTAATCCGCAGTTCCAATCATTCAATTCATTCAAACATTCGTTTAATCCGCAGTTTCCAATCATTCAATTCATTCAAACATTCCTTTCGCCATTCTTCTCACTATAGCTTTGAACTAACAACATTTTTACCACCAGCCGGATTCCACACATAGCCCTGAGCAACAGGGCTCGACCTCACCGAAGAGTCAATAATACTCCCGCGCATGCCACCGAAAGCCACGCCTGGCTTGCCAAGCTTATCGGTAAAGAATACGGGGTGCAGGATCGAGGGGTTATAGTGTTGCTAGTGGTTACGTGTTAGTAAGGTTGGAACTGGAAAAAAAAAGACGGGTACATACTCCGGATGTGACGGTGGCGGTAGGATGGTGCGAGGGGGCGGTAAGTATGGTGAACATCGTCTTGCTGGGACTTTCGGGTTTCGTGTGTACGGAGAGGGTGTTGGCGAGACGCGTCGTAGTGAAGCGAAGCCGTGTTGTAGTTTGGAGACGGATGTGAGGTTAGACGAACCCTACCTCGGCATTCGTCGGCAGGGGACAGGCTGTGACATCATTTCCGTCTGAAATTGTTCGGTTCACACTAAAGATTATTGGGACGACTTCTTTTAATTTGGTTTTGGCACATCGGCTTGGTGACGGAGAGCTAATGATACTGTCCAGTGAACTAGGCGGGTGGTATCAGTCGGCGATTGTGTGTATCTAGTGGATACATAGCAAATTGTACCTATTGTCCTGGTCCAATGAGATCACAGGAGGCAGAGATGGGTTCAACAACCTTTTATACTACCACGTACATTTAGGAATGATTAGTTAGCCACAACACCATAAGCCGAGAATTGCACCCTATGTAGATCTTATGTGACCTATGCGCCCTTAGAATTCTCCGAAAACCGCTCCCTCATTCCCGCCTTTTTCACCCAGCCTAATAAACCTATTAATACCCTCAGGCACTTCCTCAGATACATGGCTGACAACGACCATAGCCTGCCTTCCCTCATCCCATCCCCGCTCCGTCTTTAGGAAGGCAAAGCACCGATCCCGCACCTCCTTCCGCATGCCACTAAACGCCTCATCAAAGATCGTCAGATCTCGCTTCGGCGTGGTAGCTCGCAGAAATAGCGCCAGGCGCTGGGTACTCGTGTCGGCGTCACCAAACGGCACATTCCAGTCACCAGCTAGATCCTGGAACTCGGCCAGGACAGTGGTAAGGTGCTCGCGCTGCGAGGGTGATATCTCGGGTCTTGTGACGAATGTAGCCGCGAAACCAGATTCGACGCAGCGACGGAGTGATAGGTGCTGCGGGAAGAAGGAGTGGAGCTCTGGCGATGATAAGCCGATTCGGGATTGTACCTCAAAGACGCTGATACCGCGTTGGCCAGGCTCTGGGAGGCGGGGACGGGAAAAGTGCTTTATTGGCAGGGAGTAGGTGAGCGGATGGTCAGATGTGAGAAGTGAGGTTAATGTTGTCTTGCCGGAACCTGTTATGAATCAGTATGCATTGTTGGAAATCGGTTGAAACTGGGCATACCGTTCGGACCGAAGAGGCCCCATTTCTCGCCGCGCCGGATGGTCCACGAGAAACCGGATAGAATGACGTTGTCATAGTAGGCGATTTTGATTCTTTCCATTTCGACAACGGGTTCAGCGAGTTTCTTCTCTGGTGGAGAGGAGGGATTGAGCTTTCCGATTCCTGCCCACGCTTTTTCAACAATTCCAAGAGCGTCGTGATATTCGTCGTCTTCGAGGAGTATTCTCTTATTCTCCTTGACCACAGATACTACGCTGTCCCTCTCCCCCAGGGACACCACCTTGTCGTCTTCCACATATACCAGATGGGTCAACCACTTCGGCACTGGATCCTGCAGTCTCAATCCCAACACCACCGGGGTCGCGTTCTCATTCGTCGCGGGCGTTGAAACACGATCTAGCAGCTTTGACAATAGTGTATGGCCCTTTGGATCCAAGCCCATAAACGGCTCATCAACCAACAGCAGTTCTGGACGTTTCAACAGCGCCTGCGCAATCCGTGCTCGCCTCGATTGTCCATTACTCAGTGTCATAACCGCCTGGTCCTTCAAATCCTCCAAACGTAAGTCCACCATTACTCGCTCTAATAACTTTCTGTTCACCTCAGCCTCCTGAGATTCCTCTACTAGCTGCTGCGGCGTTGCGGTTTCGTAGGGGTTCAGTCGTGACTCTATGCTCGATACTAGCCATTCAAGTAGTGTCTGATCAAATCGCTCGCGCAACGTCTCGTAGCGAGCGGAGATGTAGCCATCCCCACCGGTGCCGCCCTTGAGCATTCCCTGGGTTGACCCGCCGCCGAAGGAGACCAATTGGATTGCGTTGTGCGGCCATTTTTTATGCGCTGCGAGGAGCGGATACGTACGTGAACTAGGCGGCGATGCGAGAAGCGAGCCGCGCAGGATCGAGAGGAAGGCCGATTTGGAAGGGCCGATGATTGCCCATTTCTGTGCGGGCGTGAGGGGTGTGGGGGCGGGGAGTGTGAAAGTGGTATTGGCGAAGAGTGGAGCGGAGGTGGGGGAGTGGCGGAAGGAGGCGGAGCGGAGGGAGATAAGAGGAGGCGGCCTGGTCATTGTGGGCCACTGTTTGTCATAGACCTTTTTTAGTTATTTGACTCTCTTTCTGTTTTCATTGAAGTGGGAAGAATGGGATAAATGACGGACGGAATAGATAGCTCGGAGTCATCCGTCGGTTGGGGCGATGGGGAGACGGCGCACATCCCGAGTGGATCACAGCAACACCTTGACTCTCGGAATCCTGTGACAATGTCCAATCAACAATTCTCGATGAAAATTGACTTTCCGCTTTGGAAATCTCGGCATCTTGGTCGAGATAAATGCATCAACGAAGGTTACAAAGTCCCATGTCACACTAAAAAGAGACAGCCTTAGAGAACTAACTCTATCCTTGCCTCAAACGAAGACGCGCTTCAGATCGCGAACCCACTGTCATCATCCACGAACCTACTACCATCCCACACCTCCATATGCGAACCATCCTCCCCCCGCCACGCTCGAACTGTTACCCAAATGCTCCACGAGCTCTTCTTGCTACTCTCCGGAAACCCATCGCCGCTGCTCACCGCAAATGGCCTCGTCAAATCTTTCCCGCTCGTTTCACCTTCGGAAAGGTATATCCTCCCCCGCGCCGTACCTGAACAGTGCTCCACCGCGTCTAACTCAACCCCTCCATTAGAGCTCTGCTAGATAACTTTTCGAATCTCGGCCACCTCCATATCTCTCTGCGACGTGCTTGCTCGAGCATCACCACTTCGCACCCCTCAACGATCGCGCGTGCAGTAGCAAGTGGCATCGAAACACAACATCTGCAACGCTTTCGTGCGCGAATATTGGCTGTTGAGGAATCGATATTGAAGCGACAGACTGGGATCGTTGATGGATATGATATCGTGTCCTTGGCGAAGGTTATGAGTGGGTTTGATGGGTGGGATAGGATTCTACGGTATCTCAACGATCTTGTCGAGGTGATCGCGCCCAGTAAGGAGAAGGATGGTGTCTGGATGTCCGGTGCGGAGATCATAAACAGGTTACGGAAGGACATCTACACTGGCTACCCATCACTGGAGGAGGTATCGTTACACCTACTCGAGATCGCTGAGACTGCATGGTTGCGCGAAATATCGACGTGGGTGCTGTACGGCCGGCTTCCATCGTCATCCACATACGGGAGCAGCAGTGCATCCACGGACTTTTTCATTACAGAGGTCGAGGGAGATGTTGTGCAGAATCCAGGCGGCGAGGAGGAAATGGGTGTACTGAAGGAATACACAATCAACAAAACACTTCTCCCCGGATTCGTCACGGCACAGACTGCTTCGTCGATTGTGTTTATCGGTCGGGCGCTGTCGATGATACGGCTTCGTGGCGGACTGGCCGCAACGAACGAGTCGACTGCAGCCGTCGCGTCACCCGAGATGACATTGCTACCGATGCATCTAACATTTCTCCAATCTCTCAAATCACCACTTACGCCGCAAAAGCTCACGAACGCGATCGCGGCAATAAGACTGTCGCTGTCAAGGCACACCCTGCAAACTCTCCTGCCAGCGGAGAAAGTGCTAGACGCTATTCATGTGCTGCGTGAATTCTTCCTTCTCGGCCGTGGAGAATTCGCACTCAACCTAATCGAGCAGGCCTCTGAGCGCGTTCGCAATCGATGGCGTCGGCCCGGTGCACTGAAAACGCCCACTGGTGGCGTGCTCATCAAAGAGGGCGAGGTATCAGCGATCCTAACGCGTACCTGGGGCGTTCTCTCCTCCCTTCAAGGCGAAGAAGTGATCGACGAACGTCTAGACACAGCGCGGGATCTACTTTTCCTTTCCCTCTACAAGCCATTGGCACCGACTCCGAGCAAGAAGCCTGGGGAAAGCTTTAAGGATATCCTCGTGGGCGTGCCGATATCTCTTAATTTCCACCTCTCTTGGCCGCTAGAGCTATTTCTACAACCCACTGATCTGGAAAATTACGACTCTATCTTCGCATACCTTATCGCGGTGCGGAAAGCGCAGATGCGTCTGCAGAGCTTGTGGCAGGGCCGGCGGCAACCATCGCAAGATCTCGTCACTAAAGAAGAACGTGCCCGCCGCAAAGTCGTCTTCCGTGAGCGCGAAGCCAAAGAAAGGAAGATTTGGGCCACCGCCTCCGTCGCGATCTTCTTCCTCGAGACGTTGGTCTCGTATTGGCAGGGCGAGGTTATCGAAAGTGCTTTCAAATCACTAGTCGACATTGTCTCTCCGCCACGGGCTGCTGCCGACGAGGACGAGGATGAAGGTGATATCTGGCGGAATACATCAACAATGTTGTCCTCGTCTTCGCGCCTCAGTATCGATGAGGCCACTCTCCAAGACATCGACCTCGACCAAAAACAACAGGATCCCGAAAGTCTCATGCGAGCCCACCACGCGTACCTCGTATCTATACGGAGGAATCTTTTTATGGATGATATTGTAATCGCTCCACTCATTAAGAAGCTTCTACAGCAATGTGATGTGATGGCAGGCGGGATAGAGCGATTGAGACATCGGTACACCATACAGGATTTAGAGTTGAAGGGACTTATGATAGGAGATGAGGAGTCGGCAAGACAGGGAGTTTTGGAAAGATGTAGCGAGGTCACGGCACTCCTGAAGCAGTTGATGGGAAGACTCCACCGGATCGACGAGGAGCGGGAAGAGTGGGGGGATGGAAGAGGAGAGGGTGCGAAGGTGGATCGGTTGCTTATGAGGATGGATTTGGGGAATCTGGATTCTTGAATGGGCTGGAGGGAGTTTGGAGTTAGGAACTTTTTGATTACTGGCGGTGAAGGATTGTACTTTGAAGTTTCTTACGTCTTTCAAATGGGTAAAGACAGGCTCAATTGCAGTGCCACGGCTTTTTCCAGATGGACAAAGCGAATTCCTTTCATTGCTCCCGATAAAACCAGTCCTAAACAATCATCAAGTTTCCGCCACCCACGGCCAGCACTTGTCCCGTCACCCAGCTGGCCTCCTTACTGACTAAAAACTTGACTACCCCTGCCACATCAGAAGGAACTCCCAACCTTGGCGCCGCAGGATTCTGCTTTGCCCTCTCCTCCCAAAACTCCTGTCGCGCTTGCGGGAGTTTCCTGTACAGATCGGTGTGTATCATCCCAAGCGCCAGTGCATTGACAGTCATCCCCCCGTACTTCTGTCCCAACTCGACCGCCCACGTTCTCGTCATACTCTCCAGCGCGGCCTTGGAGGCACTATAGGCGGTGGTGTTGGGCCGGCCGAGATGCGAGCCCTCGCTGCTGATGATGATGATCCTGCCGGTTCCGGAACGGGAAAATTGCGGGAGCAGTGCAGAGACCAGTAGCGCTGGAAACAGCGTGTTGGCCGTCATCGTCGAAAGGAGGGACTCCGCGAAATCCGGGGCCGACAGCGAGGCGAGTGTCGACACCCCTGCGTTGCTGACGAGGATATCAACGTTCCTACCTGCAAGCGCATCGATGATCTTGGCGACAGATGACTCCGGCGTGCAGATGTCCGCGGAGACGCCGACGAAGGAAGGGAGAATCTCCGTGAGACGCTCGGCCGCCGCGGTGTTGGTAAGGTATGTGCCGACCACGCTACATCCTAGCGAGGAGAGAACGAGAGTTATCTCGAGCCCTATGCCTCGGGTAGCACCGGTCACTATTGCGACGCGGTGCGCGAGGGTCTGCGGCGCGTCGGTGTATAGCTTAAAGGTTTGGCTGAAGATGTCGGTCATTCGCGGAATTATGTGTAGTTATAGATGGTTGGTGGGATGCTGGCGAAGGGAATTAGGAGATAGGATCGAAAAACTCGAGGATTCGCACACGGGATTATATATCTGGCGGTCTTTATACCCCGCGCCGATCGAGATACGCCACAAGGCAGAAAAGCGGGGCAGGCAGCTTCAATCAATCTATTTAGATTTGATCCCATATTACCTGCAGGATACTACAGTAGCTCCATGTTACTCTAACCCGAACCACCAACTGCGACTCTTTGCTTGTGGACCATGAGGATTCTAGTTTAGGCCGCATATCCCCAAGGCGGGACGAAAGTGTCCAAATCCACTCATTGGCTACCGCAGCTTGTGGCTAACCGTCATGTAAAAAAGACTCGTCCCAAGGATCGCGACTTGAAAACTGTTTTATGTTTTACCAGCAACCTTCTTCTTCTCCCTCTTATCCAGTGAAAACCTTCCGTGCTCATCCAGCGGCATCATGGGATCAGCGCCCCTCATGGCCTTGGGAATATTCCCCGTAGTGAGTCTTCTGACAACTTCCATTTCATTCCCGTCACACATCACCAACATTCGCGAGAGGTATCCGTCTCCATAGTTCGCCTGCAAGCAGTTGTGTATAAAAGCAAGCTTGCTCTGCTGCAAGGGCGAAAGCAGAGGGCCCCGCGGATCTTGCGGGAGCGTAGCTACCGGTGTACGCGGCGTGCCCTTGCGGGAGGAGGGCAGTTGTATCTGGCTCGGTTTGGTAGTCGTCGTGACCGGGAGCGGCGACCCCATGGGCGGGGTGAGCGGGATATCCTCGAACTCTTGGGACGCCCGGGAAGCCGTCGGCAGTCCCGGGTTTTGTCCTTTCAGGTCAAGGATGAACTGCCTTCGGAGCTCACGACGCCGCTGCTTTTGCTGTTGTCTCTCTTCCCGCTCCATGTCGCCGTAATTGTCCAGGGACTTGAACGGTATCGGCAGTACTTCACCGCCCTCCTGCTTCTCTGCCACATCACGCTGGAGCTTTACGCTGTGGACGCTTGGGCTTGCGGATGGGCACCAATCGCTTGTCCCGCTCACGGTCGGGGCGTCGGACCTTCTCCCGATAATCGCGGGTTCACACCATCCCGACTCCGTCGGACGTCGGGGCGTGGGCTCGGTTTGACTTCCCGGCGTCCTACTCTCCCTCTTAGAATCCTGGGCCCTGCCCCAACTATCCCCTTCACCCTGCCTTCTACGCCTCTCCGCGGCCGCCCTCTCCCCCTTCCCTTCCCCATCCCCTTCGGGCTTCGTCATCCGCGCCAACGGATTCTTCGCGCCGTAGTGGTTCAGTCGAGTGATCGGCTCGTACGGCATGACCACTCTCTTCTCAGGTGCTTTCGTGGGTGGTTGGGGGGCGGACAGGCGTGGAAGAGCAGGTGAAGGCGGAAGGGCGAGGACAGCGCGGGGCAGACAGCAGCAGAACCATCCGTGGAGGGTTTCCATGGCTACTTTAATATGGGATATCGGTGTGAGGAGGCGATGGGAGAAGCATATGGGACAGAGGAGATAATCCTAGACTTCTAGATGGGTCGGGTACGAACCATCTTGAACACGGGAGGACAAGGCGTCTTGAACATCTGCGTGAGAGCGTCGGGTAGCTCAAGGCGAACGAGTCGCTCAGCCCCACGGCTTTTCTACCGGTGATGTTTATTTCCAGTACATGTTATCCGCAGAGCCGTTGGTATCCACATACATGTCTGTTACTACTTCCATGGTCACCCCATGAGGGCGGTCTTTTGTTTTTTTGTTTATTCAGTTACCGCATGCAACCTATATACATCATGGCGATGTATAAACTATCCGATTCCCGTCTGCTGTCCGACCCCAAGCTCGGTCGGTTCGCAGGCGGCACGTTGCAAGCTCCCCTCTGCCCTCCTTCCGGGTTTGTCCCACAAGCAATAGAGCGCACCAAGGACAAATGAAAGCCGCCCCCACTCTCCAACTCCTCTTCCCTTTCATTCCCCTTCCGAATACAGCACCTCCGCCCACAGGATCTTCTATTGGCCCTTCCGCTCGGGACACGCCTTGAAGAGGTGCTCCCGCGTCTGTATCTGGCACCAGCACCACCAACACTGGGCGGTGGGGTGGTTCTTCGTCCAATGGAGGCACTACCCGGTGGGGCGGTGCCCTGTCTTGATCTGGTAGTACCTCGAGGCGAGCCTCTCGGAGCTGCCCGCAATCATGCCGTTGGGCTTCTGGCTTCCCGGCATCTTGTACTTCTTCTTGGAGGTCCGGCCTCTAATCTATCGCCGGGTTTCTATCCACTTCTTCTCCACCATATCCCTCTTAATATGTGCAAGGGATCTGGGAGCGGCACTGCGCGCGCCCCCGCCCGGTCCGAATAACCTAGCCACTCCACCCCGCGGGCGTCTGGCTCTTCCGCTGCAAGCTTGGCCCATTCGTCGGACTTCTCGTTTCCTACGACTCCTTTGTGCGCCGGGAACCACCGGATCTCGATGGTGATATCCGGCCTGGCCCTTCGCGGCGCTGTGATCTCTCTTGCCTGAAGCGCGTACACCTGGCCGGGGCCAGGCTCCTCCGAGGCCACCCGTCTGATGGCCGCCTGTGCACCAGTGAAGATCGTGACTCGTTCCGGAGCCATCTGCGGCCTCCAGCGCCCTGGCGAGGGCGTGCACTCCACGCCATAGGCCTCCTAGTTGTAGCCTGCAGCGCCATCGTCCAGTCGTGACCCATCCGTGAACACGGTGAGCCCGGGTCGTGGCTTCTCCACCTCGGCCTTGGCTTCGGCCTCCTCCTGTCGCAGCAGTTTAGCATCGAGGGTCTCTGTTTTCACTAACAAAACTGAGCTCTCCGTCCTGCCCACGTATGCGGGGGCCTCCGTGAGTCTCCGTCCAATCGCTGTTGTGATGCCGACGATCCCTTGCCTGGTCGCCCTGCGGTGGGCTGAGCAGCCGTAGCCTGAGCCGTCGCTGTCTGCCCTCCAGCTGTGCTGCCACTGGTCTGAGTCCGGACTCCATCGACAAGGCGTTGAGGTTGGTCGTCCGAAAGCAACCTGTAGACGCTCGAGCATCTCGGTTGACCAGAAGCTGCAGCTCGTTTGCCTGGCCAATGGTACCCCGGGTCTGGCCAACCTTCCACTACAGCTCGGAGCCAAACATGGCGACTGACTGGATGCAAGCCGTCACGACCTTTCTGTAGTTAGCTGGCGAGAGGCCCATTCGCCCTGCGAGCCGGCGAAGGCGAGCCATCGCGTTCTTCCCGTTCTTCAGCCGAATGGCGTGGTGGTCCTTGAGCGTAAGCTGGGAGTCTAGCCGGACCCAAGCCAAGCACGAAGGCGGTCTTTTTTTTTGTTTAATCATTCGCATGCGACCAGTCACCAACAGCACGAAGGCGGTCTTGTTGGCCTATACTTCGCACTCATTATCGATCACTCGTCGGAATGATAGTACGTGATTGGATCACGACGCACGCGAGGGAGTGAATGCAAGTAGTAGATAAGGTGAGATGTGAGGCATCCATTTTAACTCCACCGAAATCAACCCGATGGGGTGGTGGAGGGAAGGGACCAGCTTGCAGTGGTACATAATCATGGCAATACCAATACAATATGAAATCATGGAACACCACCGCACTGCCCCAATAATGTCCCTTGGATCCATAATAACCGGAATAGAAAGCCGCACCTTCGCCAGCAACTGGTAACGAAAGAACCCATGTGTGCTTCTTTCTGCCTTCTGGCTGCTGTGCCTTTATTTTCTAGTTGTCTCCCCCACCGAAGCCACAATGTGATTCTTTGAGGAAGCCCAACATACACCCCACCAGTGAATCTCACTGGAAGTGAAGATGGCGGTGTTATTGAAAGAAGTTTGATGTGTTACGCACCAGGAGTGGTTCGGGCAATAAAGCATCTCCCTCAGGGATCACGATGGTTGCAAGCTAAATAGGAGCTCTGGGAGTTCGAATATACTGGAAAATGTGGGCTGCCGTGCTGAGGCTATGCTTTCCTAGGGGGGCATGGGTACATGAGGGGAGGGGGTTCCCAGTTCTGCCTTCGCCACCGTTCCGTTTTACTCACAGCGGAGGTATCTCGAGGCAGGACCTTTGGTGCTCCCTCCGAGCCTCGGCCAGCCGAACCACACGTTAGCATTCAGTTTCATCCCTTGTAGCTCCAGTGTTCCGATCACGCCTCAGCTCGACATACCAACAACCGATGAGTAACCAGTATACCACGAGTGAGCGACCATGCAAATCGCCGGGTTTCCATCGGTGGCCCCCACCAGATCTACATACCGTTTATGCTCCGAGTGGGCAAGCTCGCTTCTACCCGAGCGAGCGAGCGAAAGAGGTAAGCCTCCACAACCACTGTTGCAATGAGGAGATGAGACGCCCCGCACGGCAGGACTACCTACATATGTCCATCCGCCCATCTAGTCATCCATGGGGATACATAGGGGGGATAAAGTAGATTTGCTATTGATTGGGTCATTATGGGGTGGTTTTTAGCGACATGATGCACAGATAGAGCTGTTTTGTGATAACGCAGTGGCATTCTTGCTCCTTCGCTGGGCGAGCTATCGTACCAGGGGCTTTTGAGAAAAAAACAACTTGTCCTGTATGTATCCGCCTTGCATTTTCCAGATACGAACTCCCTCAGAAGTCATTGGTTAAGTATTCGCTTACGGGAGTCTCAAATACCCGTCTCACTCCCCCACTTCGAATTCGGCGCAAACGGCAACCCTTGGAAAAGCCAAAGCGACAGCTGCAGCGAGGGACGACGACATTCTCTAGCTGGGTCATGAAGGTATTCCCCCCTCTCCTCCCTCTCAGAAGTCCTACTGAGAGACTGTGACCCTCAATGGGAGTGCACGTGGGGCGATTTGGTAATGAGTGGAGGCTTTCTGGCAAGGGGGGAGTGTGTGCCTCGCGATCGACCAGTGCGCCGTGTGGGGTTCTACATGGTAGAGAATATAAACTTAGTTCAAAAATCATTTACGTCATGATTGCGAGAAGCAAGGAGCGGAACACGGCGGAGGAAACAGCGAATACCCCAGCAGCCTAACCACAGTTTATCTCCCAAATCGGACGATGTTCCAAGGTTTATTGTGTGCATTGTGTGCACTCCGTGTGTGCAGCTGATGGGCAATGTCGCCCCGTTTCCTATCCGCACAGGCCCAATATCGCCGCATCGCCTGGTGATCGCAGGCTTCTACCCGTGGAGGCCGGGGGGTGCCTTTCTGCATGGTGCTCACTCACTCAACTCCGACGGGTAAATCCACCAGTCCCAACTTCCATACTCCCCCACCTCCACCTCCACCGCAACCACCGCAACCACCACCACAAGCACCACATACCCAGTTAGTTCGGCCTTATGGTGCTGCAGCATGAAGAGTCAGAGTTCGGAGGTGGACTGGTTTGGTTACTGCCACGAATTCTGAGGAACCCTTATGGCTGATTTAACCCGCGCACCGGCACTGCTGCATGAATGTGTGCGTGAGTCAGACACGTCTCAGCGCGAAAGGTGCCGCATTATCCACCGTTGGTGGCCGACTGGGACTCGTCGTATAGGCCTTCCGAACGATGCCTGCCAGGACATATACCTCACGCGATCACCCATCACGACCCTTCCTCACGCCAGGCCGATGGATTGCATTGGGTCACTCGTATACAGCGAGGGGTGGAGGTGGTTCCAAGGTCCAGCCCGCCAGTTTCGGCCGGTCCGGTGGGTCGGTGCCTCCCTCGCCCTCCATACACCCTCACATTTGTGGATGCGCCCACCGGTTGGATGGCTGCCATGTACGTGACATTGGGATTCAGGATCCCGGTCAGACATACGGCGGCAGCAGTACGCCGCCGACATGCCTTTACGGGCCTCCCTCCGGCCCCTTGTGTTTAGAGGAACAGGAGCGTCAGTACCTATATGGTCACCGCCGAAAAAATGTGCGCGGGTGAGTGTTTCGAGCCATCCTACAGAGTGACAACAGGTCTTATCGTCGTCTGGGCAGAAAGGAATGGCAACGGGGGTGCTCGGAAAGCCCCCCTCGACGTTTTGCGGAAACGGTTGACGCTTGACTCACGGCCATGAGTGGCCCCGACGATCTTTCCACTCAAAATTCTAGACCGCTCAGGATCTTCAATCTTGTGCGGCCCTATCCTGGACATCCTCCCTGACGGGGATCCGAACATCTATCGAAAAGCATGAGGCATTGTGTATGGCACGGCTGGTGTCTTTCGCTGTCTGAGGGAAGAGTACAACAACTAGGATTGCGGACTACACCACCGCCGCAGTCAAATCCAAGCCGACTAGTACAATAGGCCGGTGAGCATACCCGTGCTCTTCGCCTTCGCGGTGGAATTCGAACTGCGTCATCCTTCACCGATGGGTAATATATCCGGTCTATCTACATCTGGAGTCACTCGCGCTAAGACGTTGAAATACAGTTCGCCACAGATCATCTACCCAACAGATCATTTGCCACCGGGCGCCTGCCTGCTTGCCATCCGAATCGCTGGAAACCCGACTGGCCTCCAGTCCGCAGAGGTACATTTGACGTATCAACTGGAAAATTCTGCGGTCGCATGTGTACATACTACCCCTTCTGGGCAGCAGTTGGCGTCTACGGATTTGCTGACGACGCATAGCCAATCACCCGCTGTGTTCGCTCCCTCTGCAAGCCCGGGACTGAGAAAAACAACCCAACAACGACAGCAAGAAGCAATGTGAAAAACGACGACCTGCACCCGCGGGAAACCGCGCCTAAGCCCGCCACACCGACGAGCACGGACCTCCGCGGACTTGTGGGAAAGTTTCGATCAAACTAGCTTTCGATCATGACGCATTGAATCGGTTGTGTCTTAAACGCGCGCGCTGGCGGTGCACACTTGCTATATACATACATACATAGCAGGATGCCCCTTCCCGTGGTGGCGGTCCACTTGGCTAGAGCACCAACTAGCTATCTATGTAGGTACGAGGCGGCCGTGCGCTGGTACCGAAAACCCAAGTACCCTCTTGGGGGGAAATCTCTGCCCGCCGCGGGCCTAGGCACCCGAGTAGCGGTAACAGCCCCCACGCGTCACACCTGTGGCTAGTCGGCCAACGGTGATTGCCGTCCCGTTCGTCCCAACCTGCTTGGCCGAATTGCAGAAAAAGCACAACTGCGTATCATGTGTCATTTTCTATGGTGCACTATCTACTCTACTCTATGTATGCCGCACCCACAGGCTATTTCCACAAAGAAGCTAGCTATGCTACGGGGGAACGGTTCAGGGGTAACTGTCCGGGACTCATCGTGTAGCGCGATGATCGGGGGCGGGGAAGAAAGGAAGAAAGGGGGGCGGTTGCGTGCAAACGGGGGCGCGGGAGGTACATTCTACGGTATGTACTCGTACAGGGTACTGAACGCCCAGGATTATCTGAGGCTAACTATGGGGTACATATCATAGAGGTTGTAAAAGAGCAGTTTTGAACGGCCTAAATTAGGGCCTGTGTTAGCGTTATGAACCAACAGCACCAACACCACAACACCTTCGCCCCGCCGCTTCCACCAGCACTACTTCGGCCCGACACAATAGAGAGAGAGAGAGAGAGAGAGAGAGAGAGAGAGAGAGAGAGAGAGAGAGAGAGAGAGAGAGAGAGAGAGAGAGAGAGAGAGAGAGAGAGAGAGAGAGAGAGAGAGAGAGAGAGAGAGAGAGAGAGA
>Ga0307508_10002246_pt1 | contig 20589 bp, 20 predicted proteins | sample 9_EM_MG_FD_203089 | JGI IMG/M metagenome (GOLD analysis project Ga0307508, IMG submission 203089) | Populus trichocarpa ectomycorrhiza microbial communities from riparian zone in the Pacific Northwest, United States - 9_EM | ecosystem: Host-associated > Plants > Roots > Unclassified | place...
GTCAGCATCGTCGCGATCGTGATCGAGCTGGCGGCCGCCAAGGGTTCGGGCGAGCGCAACGCGCTGCCGCATGTGCTGTTCGCACTCGCCACCGTCACCGGTTCGTGGCTGCTGCTGCCCACGCTGTTCGCGATGAACTACGCCACCCTGTACTACCGCAGCCATCGCGGCGATGGGTTGAGGTTCCCCGAACCCGAAGCCGAGGCCTTCCGACCCGACTACGCCGACTTCCTGTATTTCTCGTTCACGATCGCCGTCGCTTCGCAGACCGCCGACGTGTCGATCACCAACCGGCCGATGCGCCGCCTCGTGCTGCTGCAATCGGTGCTGTCGTTCGCGTTCAACACCACCATCCTGGCGTTCACGATCAACATCGCGGCGAGCCTGTTCTAACGCAGCAGCTGCGACTCGCCCTGGGTGTGCGTCACCAGGTTGCCGTGGCGCACCAGCAGGTCGTGCACCAGCCAGCGCACGGCGCGCGGGTACAGCACATGTTCGCGTTCGAGGACACGCGCCGACAGCGTCTCCGGCGTGTCCCCCGGCAACACCGGTACGACCGCCTGAGCGATGATCGGGCCGTGGTCCAGCGTCGGCGTGACGAAGTGCACCGTGGCCCCGGCCAGCTTGCACCCCGCCTCGATCGCGCGCCGGTGCGTGTGCAGGCCGGTGAACGCCGGCAGCAGCGAGGGGTGCACGTTGATCAGCCGGCCGTCGAAGTGCACGACGAAGCCGTCGGTCAGGATGCGCATGAAGCCGGCGAGCGCGAGCACATCGGGCTCGAATGCATCGATGACACGCGCGAGCTCGGCGTCGAACGCATCGCGCGAATCGAAGCCCTGGTGATCGACGACCGCCGTGGCAATGCCGTGTTGGCGCGCGAACTCCAAGCCGGCCGCGTCCGCGCGATTGCTGACGACCGCGACCACGCGCGCGCGCCAGCCCTCGGCCGCACAGGCTCGCACGATGGCTTGCATGTTGGAGCCCCGGCCCGAGATCAGGATGACGATTCGCTTCACAGGGCGCGCAGTGTAGCCCCCTACAATTCCGCCCCATGAAGCAACGCGTCCTCTCCGGAATGCGCCCGACCGGCGCACTGCACCTCGGCCACTACCACGGCGCCCTGAAAAACTGGGTGCGCATGCAGGACGACTACGAGTGCTTCTTCTTCGTCGCCGACTGGCACGCGCTGACCACGCACTACGAAGAACGCGGCGTGATGGAGCGCTACGTCTACGACATGGTGATCGACTGGCTCGCCGCCGGCATCGACCCCGAGCGCGCGACCATCTTCATGCAAAGCCGCCTGCCCGAGCATGCCGAGTTGTTCACGCTGCTCGCGATGGGCACGCCGCTGGGCTGGCTCGAACGCGTGCCGACCTACAAGGATCAGATGGAAAAGCTCAAGGACCGCGACCTCGCGACCTACGGCTTCCTCGGCTACCCGCTGCTGCAGGCGGCCGACATCCTGATCTACAAGGCCGCGTTCGTGCCGGTCGGCGAAGACCAGTCCTCGCACGTCGAGCTGACGCGCGAAGTGGCGCGGCGGTTCAACCACTTGTACGGCCGCGAGGCGAACTTCGACGAACTCGCGCAGGCGGTCGTGAAGAAGATGAGCAAGTCCGACGCGAAGGCCTTCGAGGCCGCGCGCAAGAACTTTCAACAGTCGGGCGGCGAGGAACTGCTGGCGCAGGCACGCGCGTTGATCGACGGCAGCGGCGCGCTGAGCGCGGCCGACCGCGAGCGCCTCGAAGGCTATCTGCGCGGCACCGGCAAGACCATCCTGCACGAGCCGCAGGCGCTGCACACCGAGGTCAAGAAGCTGCCCGGCCTGGACGGCGCGAAGATGAGCAAGAGCTACGGCAACGGCATCTCGATGCGCGAAGAGCCGGCCGAGGTCGAGCGCAAGATCAAGCGCATGCCGACCGACCCGGCGCGCGTGCACCGCAGCGACCCGGGCAACCCCGATGTCTGCCCGGTGTGGCAGTTCCACCTCGTGTATTCGGACGCATCGACGCAGGCCTGGGCGCGCGAAGGCTGCACCACCGCCGGCATCGGCTGCCTCGATTGCAAGAAGCCGGTGATCGAGGCGATCCAGCGCGAGCAAGCCCCGTGGCGCGAGCGTGCCGAGCAGTACCTCGCGAACCCGAAGCAGGTGCACTGGATTCTCGAGGTCGGCACCGAGCAGGCGCGCGGCGTGGCCCGCGCGACGATGCGCGACGTGCGCGCCGCGATGGGCCTGAGCTACTGAAGCGGCGTCAGGTCACAGCGCCGCTGTGACCACCATCTCGATCTTCCATTCCGGTTTCGCGAGGTTGGCCTGCACCGTCGCGCGCGGCGGTGCGTCGCCGGGCGCGACCCAGTCTTCCCAGACCTCGTTCATCGCCGCGAAATCGGCCAGGTCCTTGATGAAGATCTGGCAGCGCAGGATGTGCGCCCTGTCGGTGCCGGCCTCGGTCAGCAGCTTGTCGATGGACGCCAGCACCTGTGCGGTCTGGCCGCGGATGTCCTGGCTCGCGTCCTCGGCGATCTGGCCGGCGAGGTAGACGGTGCCGTTGTGGATCGTCATCTCCGACATCCGATCGTTGACATGGAATCGGCGCAGTCCCTGGCTCATGATTTAGCTCCGTGCTTGTGTGAATGTTTGTGTGAGTGGCCGTGCGGATGATGGGCCGCCTGCTTGATGGCAGGCGCGGCACCGGCCGCCTTCTGACCGAGCTTGCTCTCGGTGCCGTTCAACAGCTTCTGGATGTTCGCGCGGTGGCGCCAGACCAGCAGCGCGCCCATCACGAAGACCGCTACGGCGATCGGCCCGCGCTCCCAGATCAGCACTTGATAGAACGGCGCGAACACCGCGGCCACGAGCGCCGCGAGCGACGAGTAGCGCGTGAACGCGGCGATGATGATCCAGGTGGCCAGCGTCGCCAGCCCGAGCCACGGGTTCAAGCCCAGCAGCACGCCGGCCGCAGTGGCCACGCCCTTGCCGCCCTTGAAGCGAAAGAACACCGGCCACAGGTGGCCCAGGAATGCGCCGAGCGCGACCAGCGCCAGCGTGCCGTCGTCCAGCCCGAATGGCGCACCGTAGAGCCTGACGAGCAGCACCGGCACGAAGCCCTTCAGCGCGTCGAGCAACAGCGTCAGCACGGCCGCGGCCTTGTTGCCCGAGCGCAGCACGTTGGTCGCGCCCGGGTTGCCCGAGCCGTAGGTGCGCGGGTCGTTCAAGCCCATCAGCCGGCTCACGATCACCGCGAACGACAGCGACCCGATCAGGTAGGCCGCGAGCGCGGCGAGCGCTGGATAGAAGGCTTGCATGGATAGGTGGTCGCTGCTGAACGGGTCGCTATTCTGCGCCAGCCATCAGAGTGCGCAGTGCACGGGCTTGGCGTCGAGCAACTCGGTCAGCACCGCCGGCGCGATGCCGATCAGGTAGCCGCGCCGCCCGCCGTTGATGCAGATGCGCTCGAGCCCGAGTACCGACGCTTCCACGTACACCGGCATCGCCTTCTTGCACCCGAACGGCGAGGTGCCGCCGACCATGTAGCCGCTGTGGCGCTGCGCGACCTCGGGCTTGCAGGGCTCGACCGACTTCGCGCCGATGCCGCGCGCCAGGTTCTTCGTGCTGACCTGCTTGTCGCCATGCATCAGCACGATCAGCGGCTGCGCGCGCTCGTCCTGCATCACCAGCGTCTTGATCACGGCATGCTCATCGACCCCGAGCTGGCGCGCCGACTCGGCCGTGCCGCCGTGCTCGACGTAGTCGTACACATGCTCGCTGAAGCTCACGCCATGCCGACGCAGCAGCTGCGTGGCCGGCGTCTCGCTGACGTGCGCGCCCTTCTTGGCCATGCCCGGACTACTGCGCCGGGTCGCGCATCTGCCAGCGGATCGCGTCGATCTGCGCGAGCAGCTCCGGCGCCAGCGTCGTGCCCCAGGCGTCGAGGCACTCGTCGAGCTGCGCCAGCGTCGTCACGCCGATGATGGTGCTAGCGACGCGCCAGTTGGTGTAGCAAAAGGCCAGCGCCATCTGCGTCGGCGTGAGGCCGTTGGCCAGCGCGAGCGCGTTGTACTGGCGCGCGGCGGCGAGCGTCTCGGGCCGGCCCCAGCGCTGCTTGCGCATCGCCTCGAACAGCGCCAGACGCCCCTGCGGCTTCGCGGTGTCGAAGCCGGCGGCATCGTACTTGCCGGTCAGCGTGCCGAAGCCCAGCGGCGAGTACGCGAGCAGCGACACGCCCTCGCGGTGCATCAATTCGTCGAGCCCGTTGTCGACGACGCGGTTGACCAGCGTGTAGGCGTTCTGCACCGTCGCGACGCGCGGCAGGCCATGTTGATCGGCCAGCTTCAGGAACTCGGCCACGCCCCACGGCGTCTCGTTGCTCAGGCCGATGTGGCGCACCTTGCCGGCCTTGACCAAGCCGCCGAGCGCATCGAGCTGGTCGTGGATGCTCGTGAATTCGCGGTCGAGTTGGGGGTCGAAATACATCGGCCCGAACATCGGCACGTTGCGGTTCGGCCAGTGGATCTGGTACAGGTCGATCACGTCGGTGCGCAGCCGCGTCAGGCTGTCGTCGCAGGCCTGGCGCATCTCGGCCGGGGTCAGGTTGCTGCTGCCGCCGCGGATCCAGTCGGCGTTGCGGGCCGGGCCAGCGACCTTGGTCGCGAGCACGACGCGCTGGCGCACGCCGGGGTGGGCCGCAAACCAGTTGCCGATGATGCGTTCGCTCGCGCCATAGGTTTCGCGCCGCACCGGCACCGCGTACATCTCGGCGGTGTCGATGAAGTTGACGCCGCGCGCGAGCGCGCGGTCGAGGATGGCGTGCGAGGTCGGCTCATCGACCTGCTCACCGAAGGTCATCGTGCCGAGGCAGATCTTGGGGACGCGCAGCTCGCTGCGGCCGAGGGTGACGAGTGGCAGAGAGTTCATGCCACGAGTTTATCTGCGCCTCGCGCGCGCCCGACCCTAGCTCAGAATAACGGCGTTCAGCTGCCTGGCGATATCGAGCAGCTGCGCGTTGATCTCGGCCTCGGCACCGCGCGCGAGCGCGGGGCCGATCAGGAAGCTCTCGCGGCCGCGCAGCGCGACGATGCGGTGGCCGTCCATGCCTTGCATGCGGGCGTAGATGACGGTGTCGCAGGTGTCCGAAATCAAGGCCTTGTTGCCGGTCAGCGATTGCGATTCATAGAAGGCACTGCCTTTCGGCGCCTCGGTCAATATCCACATGGCGGCATCCTTCGCACTCCACGCGCGGCGGTCGGCGGAAGCCGGGTGCGCTACGGGTCGAAGCGGCTAATGTGCCTGAACCGCGATGCCCTTCTGACCCGCGCTGCCCGAACTACGCCGCCACGCGCTGACCCGGCAGGCCGAGCCGGTCGACCGACAGGTACTGCTGGCGATAGGCCTCGAACGACAGCGTGTCGCCGGCCTCGATGCGGCGCTGCTCGTCGATGGACTCTTGTGCGAGTTTCGTGAAGCGGTTCTGCAGCTGATCCGAATACGGCAGCGCCAGCAGCGCGGCCTTGGTCTGCTTCGACTGCGCGCGGGTGAACGCGACGAAGGAGCTGTCGAAGTCGCTCGCCATCGTGGCCAGCACGCGTGCCGACGGCGCGGTGTCGGGGTTGTCGATCACGGTCCAGGCGTGCAGCAGCGCGTCGCGGTGCTTGCAGCCGCCGTCCAGCGCATCGAGCGCATCGGCGATCGGCTCGCATTCGCGCAGCAGCTGCGTGCTCCAGTCGGTGAGGCCGGCCTCGCTCGCGCCGCGCTCGAGCCGCAGGCCCGGCTCGCGCCCGCGCGCCGCGACGCGCTGCTGGTTGCGCGCCAGCGCAGCGATCTCGGCCGGCGTGTCCGGCGGGCTGTCGCTGAGCAGGCAGTGCATCAGGAAGACGTCGAGAAAGGTCATCGTCTTCGCGTTGATGCCGACGGGCTCGAACGGGTCGAGGTCCATGCAGCGCACCTCGACGTACTCGACGCCGCGCTCGCGCAAGGCATGCAGCGGGCGCTCGCCGGGCTGGATCACGCGCTTCGGGCGGATCGTGCCGTAGAACTCGTTCTCGATCTGCAGCAGGCTGGTGGCGAGCTGGTTGTAGTCGCCGCCCGGGTTGCGGATGCCGACCGCTTCGTAAGCCGGATAAGGCCGCGTCAGCGCGTCCTGCAGCGAGGCGCCGTAGCTGTCGAGGCTGTTGTAGCTGACCGCCAGCGAGGCCTGCGCGTCGCTCTGGTAGCCGAGCCGGCCCATGCGCAGCGAGGTGCCGTGCGGCATGTGCAGCGTGTGGTTCTTGAGGGGCTGCAGCTCGTGCTCGCGGCCCGCCACAAAGCTCGAACACAAGGCCGGCGACGCGCCGAACAGGTAGAGCAGCAGGAACGAATGGCGCCTGAAGTTGCGGATCAGCCCGAAGTATTCGTCGGTCGCCACGCCCGGCATCGACCAGTTGTAGTGGATGCCCGAGATCGTCTGCATGCGTCGGCCGTAGCGGTGGCCCAGGCCCATGCGGTAGACGCTCTTCGCGCGGCCCACGTTCGACGAGCCGTAGCGGCCGATCGGGATGGTCTCGTCGGTCGGCAGCCCGCAGGGCATGCTCGAGACCCACAGCATTTCGTCGCCGCTCGCTTCGAGCACGCGGTAGGCGAACTGGTGGATCTGCGTCAGCTCGTCGACGCAGTCCTGTGCGCTGGCATGCACGCCGGTGACGAACTCGAGCTGCGATTCGCTGAAGTCGGTGGTGATGCGCGAGTGCGTCAGCGCCGAGCCCATCGCCGCCGGGTGCGGCGTCAGCGCCAGGCCGCCGTCGGGCAGCGCGCGCAGGCTTTCCTTCTCGACGCCGCGGCGGATCTGGCGCATGCGCGCCTGCGGCAGTGCGCGCAGTTTGTCTTGTAAACCGCTCATGATTGGGGCACCCATGCGCTTCGCGTTTTCCCGCCAAGCGGGAGTTCGCCCCCCTTCGGGCGGCCGTGCAGTGGGCTCATGGCCTCTCCTTGAATCTGTCTCCGGCCGCACGGTAACAGAGGCGCGTGTTGGCTGCTTGACCGGCCCCGCAAAGGCTCACGCCACCGGGGGCGGCAGCGTCTGGCACTCGTCGAAAACCCGAACTGTGCAATGCGCGCAGATGCCGCGGTCGAGCCGGCTGAAGATGCTCGCGATCGCGATGCGCTTGGTCGCGAAGATGTGGTCGCGCCCGAGCTCGCTGGTGTAGCCGACGCGCTCCCACAGCTCGAGCACCGGCGGCCGCGGGCGGTGGAAGTACAGATCGCCGCCCGCAGCGCGGCGCCGGCGCAGCTCGTCGCGCCACAGCTCGGCCGCCGGCAGGTCGATGAAGTTCATGCTCTTGGCCATCACGAGCAGGTGCTTGGGCGCGCCGGCCGCGGCGCGCAGCTCGCGCAGGTGGTCGGCCACGTGCGGCACGGCGCCGAAGTAGACCTCGCCTTCCATGCGGATCATCTTCAGCTGCGGGCACTCGGGCAGCGGCGCGGGCACGTCGGCGCGCACGACGAAGGGCCGTTCGGGCGCCGTGCTGTCGAAACCCATCACCCGCACGTGCGGCCGCGAGGTGCGGTGCAGATAGGTCACCAGCGACAGGATGGTGCCGAGCAGGATCGCCATCTCGAGCCGGATCGTCACGGTCGCGGCCGCGGTGACCGCGGCGATCGTGAAGTCGGCCCGGCCGTGCGCCCACAAGCGGCGCCAGCCGGGGATGTCGAACAGCGACCACGCGACCACCAGCAGCAGCGCGGCAATCGCCGGCAGCGGGATCAGCGCCAGCAGCGGCGCGGTGAACGCGAGCAGCACCAGCAGCCAGATCGACGCGAACACCGCCGCCAGCGGCGTGCGCGCGCCGGCCTCGAAGTTCGGCATCGAGCGGTTCAGCGAGCCGCACGACACATAGCACGAGAAGAAGCCGCCGACGATGTTCGACCAACCCTGGCCGCGGAACTCGCGGTTCGCGTCGATGGCCTGGCCGGAGCGCGCCGCGACCGCCTTCGCGATCGAGATCGACTGGCCGAGCGCAACGATGGTCAGCGCGAACGCGATCGACAGCAGCTCGGGCAAGCTCTGCAGCTCGACCGCCGGCCAGCGAAAGTGCGGCCAGATCGCCGGCAGGCTGCCGATCACCGCAACCGCGCCCCAGCTCGGCCATGGCGTCGCGCTGTTCAGCAGAGCCGCGAGCGCGGTGCCGGCGGCGAGGCCGATCAGCATCACCGGCAGGCGCGGCGCCACGCGCTTGCCGATCAGCACGACCGCGGCCGTGCAGGCGCCGACCGCGAGCGCCGCCAGGTTCGAAGCGCCGGCGCGCTCGGCCAGATGCGCCAGCAGCGCGCCGCTGCCATGCGTTGCCGGCGCGGCCAGGCCGAGCAGGTCGACCAGCGCGTGCAGCACGATCAAGGCCGCGGCGCCGCTCATGAAGCCGCGCATCGCGCTCGGCGAGATGAAGTTCGCGACCCCGCCGAGCCGCAGCGCGCCGATCAGCCACTGCATCACGCCGACCAGCACCGTGACCGCGAGCGCGAGCTGGATGTAGGCCGGCGAGCCCACCGCCGCGAGCGGCGCGAGCATCGCGAACAGCGCGAGCGAGTTCGCATTCGTCGGCCCCGAGACCACGTGCCAGCTCGACCCGAACAGCGCGGCGATGATGGGCGGCACGATCGCGGTGGTCAGCCCATATTCGGGCGGCAGCCCGGCCAGCGACGCGAACGCAATGCCCTGCGGCAGCACCAGCAGCGCGCCGAGGATGCCGGCGACGGCATCGGCACGCAAGCTTGGTCGGTCGACCCGTTGCACCCAGGGACCGAAGCGGCGCGCCATCAGCTCGTTGATCATGGGCGGCCATTGTGCCGGCTCGTTGCGAGCGCCCGTGCGACGCGGCGGCGAAGCCCGAACCGCACTACGCCGAGAAGCGCATCACGCCATCGTCGACCGCGCCGTAGCGCAGCGTCGCCAGGTCGGCGAGGTAGTTCTGGTTCAGCTTCCACGGTTTCTTCGAGCCTTGCTTCGGCAGCTGATCGAGGGCGCGCTGGAAGTAGCCCGACGAAAAATCGACCCAGGGTTCGAGCGCCATCGGCGCATCGTCGGCACACGGCAGGCACTGGCGTGCGCCGACGCGCTGCATGTGATTGAGCAGGCGGCAGACGAAGGTGGCGGCCAGATCGGCCTTCAGCGTCCACGACGCGTTCGTGTAGCCGAACACCGTGGCGAAGTTCGGCACGCCGCAGAACATGACGCCCTTGTAGTTGACGAGCTGCGCGCGCTCGACGTGCCGGCCGTCAACCTCGAGCTCGCCGCCACTCAGCACCGTCATCTTCAAACCGGTGGCGCTGACGATCAGGTCGGCGGACAGCTCGGCGCCGCTCTCGAGCAGCACGCCCGTCTCGGTGAAGCACTTGATGCGGTCGGTGACGACGCTGACCCGCTGCGCGCAGATGGCCTTGAACAGATCGCCGTCGGGCACCAGGCACAGCCGCTGCTCCCACGGGTTGTAGCGCGGCGTGAAATGCGTGGCCACGTCATAGCCCGGCGCGAGCTGGCCCTTCACCATCCGGATCATCGCGGCCTTCACGTGCTGCGGCTGGCGCCTGCTCAAGCGGAACACGAGCATGCTGAGCAGCAGGTACTTCCAGCGCGCGAACCCATGCGCGAGCGCCAGCGGCGTGCGGCGCAGCAGCCAGGCCGCGAGCCTGTCGATCGACGGCCGCGCGATCATGTAGGTCGGCGAGCGCTGCAGCATCGTCACGTGCGCGGCTTGCTTCGCGAGTTCGGGCACCAGCGTGACGGCGGTCGCGCCGCTGCCGATCACGACGACGCGCTTGCCGGCATAGGCGATGTCGTCGCGCCATTGCTGCGGGTGCACGATGCGGCCGCGAAAGCGCTCACTGCCCTCGAAGGCCGGCATGTGGCCCTGGTCGTAGTCGTAGTAGCCGCTGCACATCAGCAGGAAGCCGGCGCGCAAGCGCAGCGCCTCGCCGCCGTCGCGCTCGATCTCGACCTGCCATTGCGCATCGCTCGACGACCACGCGGCGCGGCGCACGCGGTGGCCGTAGCGGATGCAGGCGTCGATGCCGTGCTCGCGCGCGGTGTCACGCAGGTACTGCAGGATGGACGGGCCGTCGGCGATGGTCTTCTCGCCGGTCCAGGGCCGGAACGAATAGCCCAGCGTGTACATGTCCGAATCGGAGCGCACGCCAGGGTAGCGAAACAGATCCCAGGTGCCGCCGAGCGACTGGCGGGCCTCGACGATCGCGACCGTGCGCTGCGGGCACAGCCGCTTCAGGTGGCAGGCCGCGCCGATGCCGGACAGGCCGGCGCCGACGATCAGGACATCGACGAATTCATCCGCCATGATGGACCCGGTTCGCGTGTGGTCAGGCTGCGCAGTCTCGCACACGGAATGCGCAACAATGATCCCCAGTTTCAACCGCAGGAGCACCCCATGAACCCGATATTCGCAGCCGCCGACGACAGCAAGACCCCGGCGCCCGACAAGGCCGATCGGATCGAAGAGCAGCTGTCGTTCAAGTCGCGCTTCGTGCTGATCTTCGGCGAGATCGACGACAAGATGGCGCAGGCCACCTGCCGCCGCCTGCTGGCCTTGTCCGAAGACTCGGAAGCCCCGATCACGATGCTGATCTCGTCGCCCGGCGGCCACGTCGAATCGGGCGACGCGATCCACGACATGATCGGCTTCGTGCGCGCGCCGGTCACCACCGTCGGCACCGGCTGGGTCGCCAGCGCCGGCGCGCACATCTTTCTCGCGCCGCCGAAGGACAGGCGCGTGTGCCTGCCCAACACGCGCTTCATGATCCACCAGCCGGCCGGTGGGGCGGGCGGCCAGGCGACCGACATCGCGATCCAGGCCAAGGAGATCCTGAAGACCCGCGAGCGCATCGCCCGCGTCGTCGCCAAGCAGACCGGCAAGACCTACGAAGCAGTGCTGGCCGACATGGAGCGCGACTTCTGGATGAGTGCGCAAGAGGCCGTGGCCTACGGCATCGCCTCGCGCATCATCGAGCGGCAAAAAGACCTGGCCTGATCCGCCGATGCCCCGCTGCGTCGCGTTCCTGAGGGCCGTCAACGTCGGCGGGCGCACGGTCAAGATGGACGCGCTGCGTGCCGCGTTCGAGGCGCTCGCGCTGGCCGGCGTCGAGACCTTCATCGCCAGCGGCAACGTCATCTTCGACAGCAGCGCGCGCGACCTCGCCGCGCTTGAACGCAAGATCGAAGCGCAGCTGCAGAAGAGTTTCGGCTTCGAGATCCACAGCTTCGTGCGGACCTTGGACGAGGTCGCAGCGCTCAGCATGCATCCTGCGTTCGACGCGGTGGCGACGACGCAGGTCATCGGCTTCCTGCGCAGCGCGCCGACGCCGCAGGCACTGCGCACGATCGCGGACATGGCCACCGATGTCGACCGCCTTCAGGTGCACGGCCGCGAGCTGTTCTGGTTCTCCGACCACAAGCAGAGCGAGTCGGTGTTCTCGAACGCGGTGTTCGAACGCGCGCTCGACACGCGCAGCACGTTTCGCGGCCTGGGCACGCTACGCAAGCTCGTCGCGAAGCACGCCAAAAGGTGACCGCCTTGCGCTCGGGTCGATTCAGCCCCGACCGCCGCATCGTGCCCACGTTGGCGGGCGTGCTGGCCGTGCATGTGGCGCTGATGGCGCTGCTGACCGGTACGCGAACGGCGCCGCGGCGCGATGCAGCGCCGCCGCGGGTGACGCTGCGCCTGATCTCGACAGCGTTGCCGCCGCGGCCCGCGTCGCCGACCGACGCCGCAGCCGCGCGGCCGGTCGCACGAACCGCTGCATCCGCGCGTGCACGTCAGCCCACGCCGATGTCGGATCGCGACTCCCGGGCAACCGCTGCCCCCACGGCCACCACGGCCACCACGGCCATCGCAGCCGAGCCCGGCGCGAGCGCGCCCGAGCCTTTGCCGTCGCTGATGGAGAGCGACGCCACACGCCGCGCGATCCGTGCCAGCGCGCGCACGCCCTCGCTCAGCGACCAACTCGCGCAGTCGCGCCAGGAACCGCATCAACCGAGCGCCACCGATCGCCTCGCCATCGGGGTGCGTGAGGCCGGCAAGGGCGACTGCGCGAAGGGCGAGTACGCCGGCGCCGGGATGGGGCTATTGAGCTTGCCCTTCCTCGCCGCCGCCGCGGTCAGCGGCAACTGCGCGAAGTAGCAGGAAGCCGTCAGCCGCGCGCCTTCGCTCGCGCTTCTTCCTGCAGGCGCAGCACCCGCCGCTGCACCTTGCCGGTGGTCGTCATCGGCAGCGCGGCGATGAACTCGATCTCCTTCGGGTACTCGTAGGGCGCGAGCTGGCCGCGCACGTGCTGCTGCAGCGCCTTGATCAGCGCTGCATCGCCGACGAAGCCGGGCGCAAGCACCACGTAGGCCTTGACGAGCGCGCCGCGCTCGACGTCGGGCTTGGGCACGACCGCGGCATTCGCGACCGCCGCGTGCTTGACCAGGCAGTTCTCGATCTCGCTCGGGCCGATGCGGTAGCCCGCGGCCTTGAACACGTCGTCGCTGCGGCCGTGGTACCAAAGGTAGCCGTCGGCATCCATCACCGCCATGTCGCCGGTGCGGCACCAGCTATTGGACGGGTCGCCGGTGAACTTGGCGCGCGTCGCCGCCTCGTTGTTCCAGTAGCCGAGGAAGAAGACAGGGTCGAGCTCGCCGTGCACATCGCGCCGGTGCAGCGCCACATCGCCCGGCGTGCCGCGCGTGCATTCGCGGCCGGCGTCGTCGATCACCGCGACGCGGTGGCCCGGGTACGGCCGGCCCATGCTGCCGGGCCGCGCGGGCCACTTCGCATGCGAGTTGCCGACGATGTAGTTCATCTCGGTCTGGCCGAACATCTCGTTGACCGGCACCCCGAGCGCGTCACGGCACCAGGCGAAGACCGCGTCGCCGACCGCCTCGCCCGCGCTCATGATCGCGCGCAGGTGCAAGCGGTATGTCGCGCGCGGTTCGGGCACCGCCTTCATCATCGCCTTCAGCGCGGTCGGGAACAGGAAGGTGTGCGTGACGCGGTGGCGCTGCATCAGCGCGAACGCGGTCTCGGCCGAAAAGCGCCCCTGGTACGCGACGATCTCGCGGCCGAAGTACAGCGTCGGCAGCAGCGCGTCCATCAGCCCGCCGGTCCACGCCCAGTCGGCGGGCGACCAGAACACCGCGTCGTGCTGCGGGAACCAGTTCTGGCTCGCGACGAAGCCGCTCAGGTTGCCGATCAACGCGCGCTGCGGGATCAGCGCGCCCTTCGGCGGCCCGGTCGTGCCGCTGGTGTAGATCAGCACCGCGGCATCGTCGGCGAGTGTCTCGACCGGCGCGAATGTGGCGGGCTCGGCATCCAGCGCCTGCGTCCAGTCCAGGTCGCCCTGCCCTTGCGCGGCGCCGACCGCGATCAGCGTCGTCAGCGTCGGGCACATCGGCCGCGCGGCGAGCACCTGGGCGATCGCGCTCTCGTCGACGATTGCGACGCGCGCCGCGCTGTCGTTGAACCGGTACTCGAGCGCGTCCGGCCCGAACAGCATCGACAGCGGCATCGCGACCGCACCGAGCTGGTAGATCGCAATGTGCGCGACCGCGGTTTCGAAGCGCTGCGGCATCACGATCGCGACGCGGTCGCCGCGTTGCACGCCGAGGCGCCGCAGCGCGTTCGCGAGCCGGTTCGCATCGCGCTGCAGCTCGGCCCAGGTGTGCGTCGAGCGCCGGCCGTCTTCGTGCTCGCAGCGGATCGCCACCGCCGTCGGCTGGCTGCGCGCCCAGCGCCCGCAGCACACCTCGGCGAGGTTGAAGTGCGTCGGCACCTGCCAGCGGAAGCCGGCGTGCAAGGCTGCGTATTGGTCGATGAGTGGCTTCGTCATCGCTCGTTCTCAAGCGGAGGCGTGGCGGCGCGGAATGCGCGTGATCTCGCCGCGCGGGCGCTGCGTGGCCGCAAGCGCGCCGGCGATCATCACGGCGGGGAAGAAGATGAACGAGTTCATCAGCGCGTCCAGCACCGTCAGCGCGACGATCACGGCCAATGCAAACGGCAGCGCCGAGCTCCGCCACGGGCTGCCGCGCGGCGCGCGCCAAGTGGCGCCCAGCGCCGGCCACAGCAGCGCGCCGAAGCACAGCGTGAGGCCGATCAGCCCGAACTGGCCGATGAGCAGCAGCGACAGGCCCCAGGGTCGCGTCTCTTTCGGGCGCCACCAGGCCCAGTTCGCCGAGCCGGCGAGGGGCTTGGCCATCGCATCGGCGAGCAGCTTCTGATCCTGGCCGATGCGCCAGGTGAACGAGCCGCGGCCGACCGACCTGAATGCGCCGATGACGCGCTGACCGAAGGCCGTGTCCTTGCCGATGCGGGCGATCGGCACGACGCCGGACACGTAAATCGCGCCGCCCAGGACCAGCGCCGCGAGCGCCGCCGCGAGCATCAATCGCGGGCGCAGGATTCGGCTCGCCGACAGCACCGCAACACCGATGCCCAGCATCAGGATGCCGCCCACCGATTGCGCCGCGAGCGCCATCAGCACGCTCAAGCCCGCCAGCACGCGCGCCAGCCGCGCTTCGCGACCCGCCGGCAAGGCCCACGCCAGCCACACGGCCGCGAGTGCGCACAGCGAGACCCACAGCCCGAACTGGTTGCCGTCCTCGAAGAAACCGAGCGGCCGATAGCCGAGGTAGCGCACGGCGCCATCGAGGCGGAACGGATGGGTCTCGTAGACCCAGCCATAGACGGCCGGCCCGATCGCGCCTTCGATCAGGCCGAACGGCAGGCAGGCCACGCCCGCGAGCGCCAGGCCTTTGGCCAGCAGCAGCTGGCCTGGCGGCGTGGCGCAGTACAAGCGGCCGAGCAGCCAGGGCAGGCCCCAGCTGCCGGCGAGGTAGAGGCTGGCGACCCAGCCGGCGGGCTGTGCGTCGGCCGACACTGCGGCCTGCAAGAGCGGCCACATGCACCACAGTGCGATGACGGCATCGGCAGCCACCGGGCGCAGGCGCATCAAGGCCGGCCGGTCGAACGCGAGCACGCCCAGCATCGCTGCGGCAGGCGCCACCCAGGCCTTGGTCAGCAGCATGTTGGACGGCACCGCCAGGCCGGTGATCCAATACGGGAACTCCACCGCCGCCGAACCTGCGGGAAAATGCCCGACCGGCAGCACGATCCACCCGCCGAGAAACACCGCCAGCGCCGCCACCGCGGGCGGCAGCGCGCGAAACACCGCGAGCGCCGCCAGCGCAAACAGCACGTAGACGAGGTCGATGTTCATGTTGATCGCCCGATGATCGAAGCCCTGCACACGAACCCGACCCAGCTCATCGGCCTGCTGGCCTTTGCCTGCGCGGCGATCGCCTGCGCCCGCACGGCGCGGGCGCGGCGCGAGCGCCCGTGGTGGTGGCTGTGCGCGGCGTGTTCAGGCTTCGTGCTCGAAGTGGCCGTCGGCCTGCGCCACCGCACGCACGACCTGGTGGACGCGCTGCTGCAGGCCGAAGGCTCGTACGCATCGCGCGGCCCGGTCCAGATCGGGCTGCTCGCGATCGCCTTGGTGATGTCGGCCGGCACGCTGCTCTGGCTGATCCGCGCCCGCGGCGCCGATGCGAACGTCAAGGCGGCGGCCGTCGGCTGCGCCGCGGCGCTGTGGCTGTTCCTGATCGAGGCGATCTCGCTGCATGGCGTCGACGCCGTCATGTACGCGCACATCGGGCCGGTCATGCTGATCGGCTGGGCCTGGGCAGCGACGGCGCTGCTCGTGCTGTGGGCGGCGCTGCGCGCGGCCACGATCAGGCGCGAAAGCGCTCCAGCGCGTCGCCGGTGACGCGGCAGATGCGCCACTCGGGCATCACCGTGGCGCCCATGCGCTCGTAGAAGCGGATCGCGTTCTCGTTCCAGTCGAGCACGCTCCACTCGAAGCGGCCGTAGTCGCGCTCCACCGCGATGCGGCCGAGCCGCGTCAGCATGGCCGCGCCGATGCCGGCGCCGCGGTGCGACGGCTTCACGAACAGGTCTTCGAGGTACAGGCCGGGCTGCGCCAGAAAGGTCGAGAAGTTGGTGAAGAACAGCGCGAAGCCGACGACCTCGCCGCCGCTCTTGCCGTCGCCCGTCTCCGCGACCAGCGCCTCGGCCGCGGGGCGCTCGCCGAACAGCTGCGGGCGCAGCTTCTCGGGCGTGACCTGCAGCAGGTGCGTCAGGTTCTCGAATTCGGCCAGCTCCCGAATGAGCTGAACGATGGCGCCGACATCGCGCAACTCGGCGCTGCGCAATGTGAAGGGGGTAGGTGAACTCATGGGCGCGATTCTCGCATCGCGCCGGTGTCGCGCCGCCGACAGCGCGAATCGGGCGCGCCGCGTACAGTGCCGCCGATGATGAACGACTCCTACACCGTGACGCGCCCCAGCCGCAGCCGCTTCGTCACGCTGCGCGGCCTGCGCCACCACGTGCTCGAATGGGGCGACGCGGCGATGGCCACGCCCGAGCGCCCCACGCTGCTGATGCAGCACGGCTGGATGGACGTGGCGGCCTCGTTCCAGTTCGTCGTCGACGCCCTGCCGACCGACCGCCACGTGCTCGCGTTCGACTGGCGCGGCTTCGGCCTGAGCGACGCCACCAAGGCCGACACCTACTGGCTGCCCGACTACGTCGGCGACCTCGACGCGGCGCTCGATGCGCTGCTGTTCACCCCCGGCACGGCGCACACGCCCATCGACCTGCTCGGCCACAGCATGGGCGGCAACGTCGTGATGCTGTATGCCGGCCTGCGGCCCGAGCGCATCCGCCGGCTCGTCAACCTCGAAGGCTTCGGCATGCCGGTGACGAAGCCGTCGCAATCGCCGAAGCGCTACCTGCAATGGCTGGACGAGTTGAAGCAGCCCGCGGAGCTGCGCGACTACGACAGCCTCGCGGCCGTGGCGAACCGGCTGCGCAAGACCAACCCGCTGCTGCCCGAGGCGCGCGCCGCCTGGCTGGCGCAGCACTGGTCGCGCCAGCGCGTCCATGCCGACGGCAGCGCGGGCCGCTACGAGATCCTCGGCGACCCGATCCACAAGCACGGCACGCCGCTGCTCTACCAGCGCGACGAGGTGCTCGAATGCTGGAAGCTCATCACAGCACCGGTGATGTGGGTCGAGGGCAATCAGACCGATCTCTCGCACTGGTGGGGCACGCGCTACACCAAGGCCGAGTTCCATGAGCGGCTGGGCGTGGTGACGAGCCGGGTCGAGCGCCACGTACTCGCACCGGCCGGCCACATGCTGCACCACGACCAGCCCGAAGCGCTGGCGCGATTGCTCGACAACTTCCTCGCGCCGTAGCGCGGGCAAGGGTCAAGGGCCGCGCGTAAAATCGCGCCCTTCCTGAAGAATCGAGAATCACCATCATGATGGACGTAGAACACATCAATGCCATTGGCAACGCCCTGGCCGACCTGACGAAGCGCACGGTCGACCTCCGGGGGTATCTTTGACTACGATCGCAAAGCTTTAAGACTCAACGAAGTCAACGCCGCGCTCGAGAACCCCAAGGTCTGGGACGAGCCCAAGCGCGCGCAAGAGCTGGGCCGCGAGAAGCGCATGCTCGAGAACGTGGTCGAGACCGTCGACCACCTGACCAGCAACCTCGCTGACAACACCGAGCTGTACGAGATGTCGAAGGCCGATGGCGACGAGGCCGGCCTGAAGGCGATCGAGGCCGACGCCGACAAGCTCGAGGCCATCGTCGCGCAGCTCGAGTTCCGCCGCATGTTCAACAACCCGGCCGACCCGAGCAATTGCTTCGTCGACATCCAGGCCGGCGCCGGCGGCACCGAGGCCTGCGACTGGGCCAGCATGCTGCTGCGCCAGTACCTGAAGTACGCCGAGCGCAAGGGCTTCAAGACCACGATGGAGGACGAGACCGCAGGCGACATCGCCGGCATCAAGAGCGCCACCATCAAGGTCGAGGGCGAGTACGCGTTCGGGCTGCTGCGCACCGAGACCGGCGTGCACCGGCTGGTGCGCAAGAGCCCGTTCGACTCGGCCGGCGGGCGCCACACCAGCTTCGCCAGCCTGTTCGTCTACCCCGAGGTCGACGACACGGTCGAGATCGAGATCAACCCGTCGGACGTGCGCACCGACACCTTCCGCGCCAGCGGCGCCGGCGGCCAGCACATCAACAAGACCGACTCGGCGGTGCGGCTCACGCACATCCCGACCGGCATCGTCGTGCAGTGCCAGGACGGCCGCAGCCAGCACAGCAACCGCGACGTGGCCTGGAAGCGGCTGCGCTCGCGCCTCTACGACCACGAGATGCGCAAGCGCATGGAAGAACAGCAGAAGCTCGAGGACACCAAGACCGACGTCGGCTGGGGCCATCAGATCCGCTCGTACGTGCTCGACCAGAGCCGCATCAAGGACCTGCGCACCGGCTACGAGACCAGCAACACGCAGAAGGTGCTCGATGGCGATCTCGACCCGTTCATCGAAGCCAGCTTGAAGCAGGGTGTCTGATCGAATGAAAGCACTGCTGTTTGACCTCGATGGCACGCTGATCGACAGCATGCCGCATCACCACAACGCCTGGGTCGAGTGGTACGCGCGGCGCGGGCTGCCGATGAACGCCGGCCAGTTCTTCGCCGCGACCGCAGGCCGCTCGAACGCCGAGATCCTGCTCGACCTGTTCCCGCAGCTCGCCTCGGACGAGCACGTGGCGATGGCCGACGAGAAGGAAGCGATCTACCGCGAGCTCGCCACCCAATCGCTCGCGCTCATCGACGGGGCGCAGGCCTTCGTCGAACAGGCGCGCGCGGCGCATCTCAAGCTCGCGGTGTGCACCGCCTCGACGCTGCCGAACATGGCGCTCGCGTTCGAGCGCCACGGCATCGACACCTGGGTCGACACCATCACCAGCCCGGCCGACGGGCTGCGCGGCAAGCCGCACCCGGACATCTTCCTCGAGGCCGCGCGGCGCCTGGGCATTGCGCCCGAGCACTGCGTGGTGTTCGAGGACGCGCCGCTCGGCATCGAAGGCGCGCGCCGCGCCGGCATGAAGGCAGTCGCCCTCACGACCACGCTGCCGGCCGATGCGTTCGCCGCGTACGACAACCTGATCGCCATCGCCCCCGATTTCACGACGCTTGCGCTGGCCGCATTGACAACGGCCTATCAGCGCGCTCAACAGAAAGCACCCCATGACGCGTGAAGGCCCCGCCCCCCTGATCCGCCGCAGCGACTACGCGGCGCCGCCGTTCTGGATCCGCTCGGTCGAGCTGAGCTTCGACCTCGATCCGGCCAAGACCATGGTCATCAACACGATGCAGGTCGAGCGCAACACCGAGGTGCCGCCTCAGCCGCTGCGCCTGCACGGCGAGGACATCACGCTCACGCGCGTGCTCGTCAACGGCGCGTCGGTCTCGTTCCGCCACGACGACGGCATGCTCGTGATCGACGCGCTGCAAGAGATGCCGCCAGGCCCGTTCACGCTCGAGATCCGCAACACCTGCGCGCCCGCGAAGAACACCACGTTGTCGGGCCTGTACACCTCGGCCAGCGGCTTCTTCACGCAGTGCGAGGCAGAGGGCTTCCGGCGCATCACGTACTTCCTGGACCGGCCGGACGTGATGGCCGTCTACACCGTGACGCTGCGCGCGAACAAGGCCGCGTACCCCGTGCTGCTGAGCAACGGCAACCTGGTCGCGCAAGGCGAGCTCGACAACGGCCGCCACTTCGCGAAATGGCACGACCCATTCCCCAAACCAAGCTACCTGTTCGCGCTGGTCGCGGCGGACCTGGTCGCGCGCCAGCAGAACATCCGCACCCGCGCCGGCAAGGACCACCTGCTGCAGATCTACGTGCGGCGCGGCGACCTCGACAAGACCGAGCACGCGATGAACTCGCTGATCGCGTCGATCGTGTGGGACGAGGCACGCTTCAAGCTGCCGCTCGACCTGGAGCGCTTCATGATCGTCGCGGTCGAAGACTTCAACATGGGCGCGATGGAGAACAAGGGCCTCAACATCTTCAACACCAAGTACGTGCTGGCCTCGCCCGCCACCGCGACCGACGACAACTACTCGGACATCGAGTCGGTCGTCGGCCACGAGTACTTCCACAACTGGACCGGCAACCGCATCACCTGCCGCGACTGGTTCCAGCTCAGCCTGAAGGAAGGGCTGACGGTCTTCCGCGATCAAGAGTTCAGCATGGACATGTCGGGCGCCGACACCGCCCGCGCGGTCAAGCGCATCGAGGACGTGCGCAAGCTGCGCGAGCTGCAGTTCCCCGAAGACGCCGGCCCGATGGCGCACCCGGTGCGGCCCGACAGCTACGTCGAGATCAACAACTTCTACACCGCGACCGTCTACGAGAAGGGTGCCGAAGTCGTGCGCATGATGCACACGCTGGTCGGGCGCGAGGGCTTTGCGCGCGGCATGACGCTGTACTTCGAGCGCTTCGACGGCCAGGCCGTGACCTGCGACGACTTCGCGCAAGCCATCGCCGACGCCAACCCCGACAGCGCCCTCGCCCGCACGCTGCCGCAGTTCAAGCGCTGGTACGCGCAGGCCGGCACGCCGCGCATCACCGCGCGCGGCCGCTACGACTCGCCCTCGCGCACCTACACGCTGGGCATCGAGCAGACCGGCTCGCCGACCGGCCA
>Ga0307508_10002247_pt1 | contig 20582 bp, 26 predicted proteins | sample 9_EM_MG_FD_203089 | JGI IMG/M metagenome (GOLD analysis project Ga0307508, IMG submission 203089) | Populus trichocarpa ectomycorrhiza microbial communities from riparian zone in the Pacific Northwest, United States - 9_EM | ecosystem: Host-associated > Plants > Roots > Unclassified | place...
CGGTCCTTTTGCACAAGCGCGATTTGATATTGCGCTAGTCCTTAAGCGCGCTAGCGTGCGCTAGCGGCGCTAGTACCTATAATAGTGGCATTTATAGGGTGTACCTTATAAGTGAGATAATACGGTACGCCATCGAAAAATTTACAAAACTGCTGGATCCCAGTGCCAAGACCTTACTTTACAAAATTCTGAATTATTACAGTTGCAAAAAAACACCCATTTTTCGACACAGTACATATGTACCTGCTTGTCAATATTGTCCATTTCCAACTTCCAGCCTCCGAATCTATATGTATGTCTGCATGTAACAGGATAGCAAGGAAGAGACCCCAATCGCGCACCAATTTTTTTCTCTATCTATTCAAGGGAAGAGCGAGCAGAAATATCCTCCAGCCATATTTTCTCTAGCATATTTTTCGACTAAAAAGGGAAAGAAAAGGCACGGTCCCAAAGAACGCAGCGGCTCGGCCCTCTAGCTACCCTCCACCTCTTGGTGCCGAAGTCTAGAGAGCTCTTGTGTTCGCAGTAGCGTCGGCCGCTCCCATCGTAAAATTTCGAGATTCCATTCGCGATCGAAAGTTGTTGTCCGCCGTTGCACGTCATCTCACTCAGCTATAGACCGACGTGGTGTCTACCGTCTATCCCAGAGCACAGATGGCCGGAAGATCCTCCAGCGTAGCGACCTGTTCTCCACGGTGCGGGTTCAGCGTAGCCGATAGCCGCGGCGAGCTGCCGTGGTAGGGGCGCGTCGACGTTGGCGTCGGCGTCGCTGGAGAACGGTCAAACCGGAGAGCGCACATGCCATCCTGCCTGAACTCCTCCAGCTCGGTGGCCGGGACCTGATCCGCCCATAGCGCCAGGATGCAGCGGACGACCGTAGCGCAGTCGTCGAGCGGGATCGGTTCGGCCGCGTCCAGTCGGCTCGTCACGCCCTCGACGCACCGGGCGAGGTCGTCGTCGTCGCCTTGGCCCGAACCCGAACCCGAACCTGAGCTTACGGGTGGGTGCTTGGGTACTTCGACTTTGAGCCGATTATTGCTGGTATCACTGCAGGCCGACTCCCCCCTGTCTCCGACGGCAAGCCGATACTTCCCCGACACCAGCTTGCAGGCGGCCTCGTAGACCTCCTGCACGCAATTCTCCCTGTTGCGAACAGCGGCCCTGGCTACGACCCGCTCGAGGAGATTCATGTAGCGGCCGAACCTGGCGGCGGAGTCCCTCGGTGGCCCGCGCGACGGCGTTGTATAGTTGACGTTGTCGGTGCTCATGTTCGCGTCCACGCGCATGGTGACGTACGGCCCGAAGAGCTGGGAGTCGACGTCCATCTTATGCAGCTTGTCGATCAGCTCCTCGACGGCACTAATGGCGGCGTTGATGGTGGTGCCACTGGGGTCGAGTTTGCCCGTGACCGTGAACCGGACCGCCGCTGAGACGTTCGGGGCCGCCTGCGGAACGAGCCCGCCGAAGGCGATGCCGACGACCGCACGTGGCCACGTGAAATGCTCGCCGACTGGCTGCCCGTTCGCACGCAGGATCGCGCCGTAGGGGATGTCGGGGGTTTCGTTTCCGTCCTGCACGCCGTAGAAAGCGTCGATCTGCTTGGCCGCGGGGAGGCGGCGGAGGTACTCGAGCGAGCTCCCGCCGTACGTCCGTGAGTCCTGGATGTGCTTTCCGTGCTTGATCGCGCATAGCACGCCATCCGTGCAGTACACCGACGCGACCCAGAGAGGCGAGTCCGCGAACGGGATGCTGCCGCATGCGAGGTGCTTCGCCATCAGCGTCGTGTATCCGCTCCCCTGGCTCTTGAGGTGCTTCGGGATCCGGCTGCCGTGGACCAGGTGGAGCTTCCAGTACCCGCCCGACTGCGCTGCGTAGAGGGAAGTCCCGAATGCGCCGATCCCGCTGACCGCGTTCGAGAACACGTTCACTTTCAAGTGCACCCCCAGCACGAGCGCGAGTGCTGCTAGCTCCTCACGGGACGTCTCGATGCACGGCTTGCGGTCCAGCGTCCACGCGGTGCGCACCTGGTTGAGGCCGACGTCGGCTCTTCCGAGAGGGTCGTCGCTCTGCTGGTCCCACAACGAGTGCGTACTGGAAGATCTGCCGGGCCGGTATAGTCCCGAGACGGTCCGTCCGAAGGCCCTGATCCTGCTGCTGGCCGAATCGTCGCTACTGTAGGCGGCGGCGTGCGAGACTCTCTGCTGGTCCACGGGGATGGGCCGGTCGCCGCCCACTCCGTTGTTGGGCGTGCTCGTGGGATCGAGGGGCCTCGCACAGTTGATCAGGCGGGGGTGAGTGTTGTCGGGTTGCGCCACCATCTGGCTCTCATTCGCTCCCGGATCCGTGGGCTCCTCCGGTGTGCCGCTGCCAGATTGCGCCACCATCTGGCTCTCGTTCGCTCCCGGATCCGTGGGCTCCTCCGGTGTGCCGCTGCCAGATTGCGCCACCATCTGGCTCTCGTTCGCTCCCGGATCCGTGGGCTCCTCCGGTGTGCCGCTGCCAGATTGCTCCACCATCTGGCTCTCATTCGCTCCCGGATCCATGCGCTCCTCCGGCGCGCCGCCACCAGATTGCGAGAGCAGTTCGCCGGGAGACTGCAACCGTTCCTCTCTCCTTGACAGCGCCTCCCTGTCAGATCGGTACAGCATCGAGCGCAGCGGGAACACCTTATCCTCCGCGAGGCGCTGCCTTCTCGCCTGCAGCTGGCGGGAATCCAGATGTGCCCTCTCCCTCGCCAACCTGTCCTCCTCATCGAGCCACTGCTTCTTCAGCGTCTCATTCTTGGTCCATTCGGCGGCGGCCCACTCCCTGGCTCTGGCCAGGTACGTGTGCACCTTCTTGAACCGCTTATCCTCGGCCGGCTGCATCTCGTCGACCACCTGTTGGAAGATGTTCCCGTACAGGGCGACCCAGCAGACATCGCCGTGGAACGGGTCCAGTTGGTCGAGGGCGGCGGAGGTCCACAGTCCCGCGTCGCCGGCCTCGATCAGCCCCGTGATGGTCGGCAGTCGCGGCACCACGGTCTCGCGTCCGAGCAGCGCGGCGAAGTACGGCACCGGCCGGACGTAGAAGTAGCCCATGGTCTGCTCCTCGGCGGCGGTGCGGCCATGGTCCCGCTTCCGGACGCGCTGGATGCGCTCGTTGAGAATGGTCAGGAGGGCGAAGAGAACGCTGAGCGCGGCCACCCAGCTGGCGATGGTTTGCAGCTTCTGGTAGGTTTTCTCCTCGGAGGTGTAAGCCATGTTTTTTTCTTTCTTCTCGCTTGTTTTTTTTCTTCTCGCTCTCACGACTTGAGGGATGTGTGTGTGTGTGGGGGGGGGGGTCAGATGTATATTATGTTAACAATCCAGGGAAAACTTATATTCCTTTGAGGGACGACAGCGGTGACTCGCACAATATGAGTTCTTAGTGATGCGAGTCGGATCTCTCGCGGTGAACTCTCGCCCTCCTCCGCGTGGTGAGCACATCTGCTGCGCGTGTAGCTGGGGCATGTCTATAAACTACAGGGGACGAGTGCCTCCATGTTTGCAGTCATGATTACTGAGAACTGAGCACAGTTCTGGGGGCGCAGCAGCACATATTTACCTATGTACTCATACCGTATCTACCAGGCATCGACCTCGGGTTCCGGGGCGATCCCCAAGGCAGCAATCCGTAATCACCCCGCGTGTGAATTGCGCAGTGCGCAGATATTTAGCAATGAGGCGGATGCTCCGAGAGCTGATTGGCGGAATTTCGAGCGGTGGGAACGGGACAGAATAAAGTTCGTCGGTGGCTTTACGTAGTGGTCACTTCGCCGACCAGGATAATGCGAATGTTACTGGAATCGGGTTGGTGTGCGTGTGGTGGTGTGCTAGGAGTTCCTCAGGATAGCCCAGCAACGTTGATGTCAGAATCCAGCCTCCGGAATTACCAGGAAAACTTCTCGAGAGAGACACACCTGCTGTCTGCCTAGTCGACCAAAGTTTTAGTCCAGCAGGTAGATGAGATTCAATGTGCAAAGCGCAAGGCTGTGTGATAGGTATCCAGTTAGGCGCTCAGGCGTTGCACGGCTCCTTTTCGTTCAATGCGGCAAGCCACAACACCTACCAATAAACCAAGCAAAAAAAAACTGGGAAGCGGTGTGGACCATGTGGGAATGAGTGAGTGGGTATGACCCAGGTTGCTGGCGTTCAATGGGAGTTTCTAAGATGGTGCTTGGGGACCGCAGATCGCAATGTAGAGATGCATCGACACCAGGAGGTCCCCGAGATTGTAAGCTGCTTCCATTCAATAAGTAGGAGCTCCCGTATGTAGTAGTAGCTATCCACAACACCACAATCACCAGTATGCCCCATACCGACCCATTTGGTAAAACATAACAGGAAAAAATGAAACGCAGGAAAACATCCTACATGGCGAAAGCACGGCCACCGGCCGACCTGCCCCAGGATGTGCAAATACAGCAAAATCATGCAAGCAAACACCTTGGAAACAAAACACACAAGAAACACACCGATTATCCTTGGTTCGGCAGGGACAGAAGAGAGGCAAAGAGGTAGATGACGGATTGAGATTCACCAGGCCGCGATCGTACCAACCAATGCGCATAGTGTCCATCCCAAACAACAAAGAACACAATCCCAGACCGGCGCCGACTGGGATCACTACAGCGGTCTACAAGTCATCCTCAAGGTATTTGTACACGAACTTGAAGTCGGACTTTCTCCGGTTCATCCTACATCGGCTGCAGTTAGTCGCCGGCACGAAACAGTCGCCTGACTAGGGTACTGACCATGTGCTCTCGTAATCGAAGAAACGGTATGTCCCTTGCTCGTACTCCTCGGTGATCGTTTTCGGCTCCTCGTGCCTCTGGAACCAAGTCTGATACTGCTTGTGAAAGCGCCAGCTCTGACGCTTCAGCTCCTTAGCCGCCAAGTACTGCTGGTATGTTCCCTGCCGATAGTAAAACACGTAAAAGAGTGTATCCGTATCCACTCGTCGGTACAGAGCAGGGTCGTCGAATATCGGCAATGGCTCCTGAGGGTAGTGGTTGGGGGTATTGTATTTCTGTGTGGGCTTGTAGTGCTTTGGCTTCTCGGCGTCGATAGAATCGGGTGCATTCACATACGATAACTCCAGGGACCGAGTGAGACCTGGCGGGTTCGGTACGAGTCTCTTCTTGGTCGCCTCGAACGACTCCATGAGGTCCTGCAGGCCTGGTGGAAGATGAAAGACGCAGTCTTCCTGGGTTTGATCGGCTGGTGGTTCCGCAGCCTCGTAAGTACCATTTGTACCATTCGTGCCGTTGACTTGCATTTCTGAGGGGTCGGGGGAGGGAGTGGCATCTGCGCTGTATGGTTCGTTAGGAACTTCCGGCAGCGGCCCAGCTGGTGGCGCACCGGGCGAGGGTAGGCGCACGGTGGGTTTGGGCGACGGCGACCGTTCGGATACTGGCGTTGAAACCTTTTCTGGCACATGGCTGGGAGTACTGGGCACATTATTTTGACGTTGTGCGAGTTGTGCGTGTTGGACGACTGGCGTGGACTGCTTCGGTACGTTTGCTGGCGGCGCAAAGGCGGGCTGAACAGGTGCCTGCCCTGGTGGCGGTGGTAACGGCGCAATCCCAACATTTCTCTCAGCAGCAGCAGCAGCCGTAGCAACGGATGCGTACTTCAGCTCTCCGGGTCTCATGGGTAATGGTGCAGGCTTCACGGAACCGTTGCTAGGACTCGCACCGAACGACGGCGCCGGACTAGATGCGTGCATGGACAGTGGTATAGGCATGGGCGATTTGACTTGCGTACTGGGTCTCCGCGCGGTCCCAATTTCCTTGGCCTTGATCGGGGCTTGATTTTCCGAAAAGTCGTCCTGCTGACTCGTTGTATCTTGACTTGACATCCGGTCCGCATCCATACCCATCCCAAATATGTCCTCGGCGATCTCTTCGTCGAGATTTAGCTCGTCATAGATGTTCTCGTCCTCGTCGACCATGAAATCGACGTCTTGGTTCGATTCGACATACCATTTAATGTCTTCCTTAATCCGTTCCACAGACTCGATTTCAAGTTGGCCGTTCTCCAGCAGTCTCATGATCAGCTCCAATTTCCCCTGATGCCATTTATGCCGCTCGACGATCCTCTCCACCTCCGCGACCCGGTCCGCTTTTGACGAGTCTCCCTTCTTTCCCTTCTTCAGGGTAACGGCCAGCCCCTCTGCCTCCGCTTCGCAAGCTTCAATCTGACGATCCAGCTCAGTCGTACAATCGGACAGGAAATTAACCATGTCTTGTTTCTGCTGAGATTTTGGATCGAGTCGTGCCGAAGCTAGTAGACCTTCTTTCGAATACGCTTTCGTCTTCATTTCCTTTTCCACGGCTTTGAACTTTTCCATTTGCTGTATATAACACAGGCCCCCAAACGGTGGGCGAGAAAATCAGCATTCTGATACAGACGCGACGACAAAAGGAAAACGGAATGAAAGTGGCAAGGAAATCCAAGCAAGGAGACAGTGGCCACAGAGAACATGACACCATGGCAACCGCAACGGTAGTTAGAAGCAGCGGCAACGTGACTGACAAGTTTGCCGTGCAGCTGAAATGACAGGAACAACTCAAAGAGCGATGAGAAAGTGATATGTGCAGCAGCAGTGCTTGCATAAAGCCACGAACAAAGGCGAAGGGCGGTATAAAGGTCAGCAGCGAAAGGGCAACAAGTCCTCACCGTCTCAATCAGCTTTCGCTGATCTAGTAATGGCTTCTTGTCCTTGATTTCCGAGTTGGCAGCCCATGTCTTGATCTGATCGCGATGTCGTTGAAGCTTTTTGATCTCCCGTTTGAGGGAGTCTTCGAGCTTCTCCTTTTGTGACGAGTTCGTGCATTGTTGGAGCTTCTCATAGATAGATTCGAATTGAGCAATTCCTTCAGATACACGTTTGAAGGTCCGCTCGACCTCCTGCTGAAGCTTCCGGGCGGCCATGACGGGGCAGTGTGGGAGGGTGACGAACGATGGGAGACTGGTGCAAAAGTCTGGAGGGCTGGAGAAGGCGCAGTGGCGGGGAGGAGGAAGTGGAGGAGGACGACAGGATTGCGTTACGGCTTAAAGTTTCAGGTGCGCCGGGAGGGGAAGAAGTGATTGTGTAGGCGACAGACCAGCGTTCGTGGATGCCCGTTCTAGAGCCTCGTCGTCTTGAGGTGAGTGGGCTGGAAGGGAGTAAAATAGGTGTCCGTCAGTCAACCCGTCAGATGCGCTTGGGGGTGAGGCTGCGATGTTTGTGCTGGGAGAACGTTTCAATCGTCTTGGTGTCCCCTGTGATACGAAGTACCGTGACGCTAAGTAATAATCGATACAGCCTACTAGTATTCCAGGTCTCCGGAACGACCATTTTGTCATCACTACACCTGACCTTTAGCTCTTCTTTTCCGTCATTAACCATGAAAGGTGAGCATTTCTCATTTAACTGCTTTGCGATTGTCATGGCCCTCATGCTAACCACGTGAATAGTAATCATTCAACGCGTTCTCTCGGCTTCTGTGACGGTGGACAATCAGGTCGTCTCCTCCATCTCGAACGGCATCCTGGTTTTTGCGGCTGGCTAGTATTCCCGCCTGGACCCTCCGCGATCCCCCGAACTAACGTCTCGTCGTCTCAGTCGCCCCTAACGATACTCCGAAGGACATCGACGCTCTTGCCAATCGCATTCTCAAGCTCAAAGTGTGGGACGACAACGACGGTGGAAGCGGCCGGTGGAAAAAGTCGGTTATCGAGATGACTTATCAGGTTCTACTTGTGTCCCAGTTCACACTGCTCGCCAACACAAAGAAGGGCAACAAGCCAGATTTCCATGGGGCATGCCCTCCGCAGATAGCGAAGGATATGTACATGTCGCTGTTGGAGAAAACAAGGGAGCTGTATACCAAGGAGAGACAGCTACCCAACGAGGAGGGGAGCAGGTGGGTTCAGGATGGGGTGTTTGGAGCCATGATGCAGGTAGCATTGGTCAACGACGGACCGGTAACTTTCGAGATCAACACCCCGCCGCCGCAGCAGCAACAGACGAACAGCGCCGAGAAAGGCAGTGGGAAAGGATCACAGAAGCTCAGTGCGAATGGGGCACCGAAGGGGAAGGGGACACCGAAGGGAGGAGAGGCGCCAACAACCGAGGCGCGCGGAGCGGGGGCATCACATTTGGCTGAAGCGGTCGCCGCCAAAAATGACGGATGTTGATAGACGCGACCGGCGATGCGTCTATCGCAACCTTCAAATATTGGGCCGCATCCGGCTGTACATAGCTAGACGTGGCACAATTGGCACATAACTACCGCCGCTATTTTTGGCAGCGCCAGTTTCATTGCCGACTCAGTCTCAAGTTCTCAACTCAAGCGTCAAACGCTGTGAGAATGCAGCCAGAGTCCCCCCACATATCGCATGGCCCAGTGACCAGTTTTCAGTTTCATGTATCTTGTTGCGTTTGGTGTCTATGAATAAGAGAGAATTTGTGTTTGGAAGCTGAGGACTGGTCACTGATACTGGTGGGGTGAGCGACAAGGGTAACTGGTCTACAAAGTCACTTAACCGAAGTAAGCACGAATCCCTTGTGAGATTGTGCGATCGTCGAGTGATAACCATGACAGTAAGCTAGTTCAAGAAGGAGTCCCTGAGGCCTGGGCGCAGGGTGGGATGACTTCCTCTATCTCCGTCTGGACCTCCCGTCCAGATCATCGAGCCATTTTGATGCCAGAACGGCGTGTTGGTGTCCGACATGGTCGGGATATCTCGCATACCCGATATTGTTGAGGGGTCTAGGTCAGCTGGTGACCAATTTTGCCAAAACAGCAGTTATGCGGAACATCGTCATACCAGAACTACGCTCGTGCCTTCGCCTGGTCCCAACCCCGCTATCGACCTTTCCATGTGATTTAAGCGAGCGTTTGAGCTCGAGAAAATCAGGCTCCCCAGATATATATCCCTTTCTCGACCACCAGTCACCAGCGATTCATCCTCTGCCATACCACCCGTTCCAGCACTTGGTTGATACATATCAACTCGACGTTACATCTCCCCTGCGCTTAAATTTCGACTCGCGACCCTCACAGATAAGGATCGAAGGCGATGTCCACCGCAGCACGAGTAGCGACGGAAATGCCGCCCAACGGAGCGCCAGACGTAGCAGCACAGCCAACCTCGCCTGGCAAAAGCATGCGGGCGTTTTTCGGTCTTGGAAAGAAAAAGAAAGACCAAGATGCGCCATTATCTCCATCGCGCGACAGCAATCCGAAGATAGTTAACGGGAGGGAACCACAGCTGCGGCAGCTGACCAGCGTCCCACCAATGAATGATTCTCTTACGTCGCCATCGGCATCGACTGCCTCCCGCATAAAAACACCCACGCCATCTCCACCATCATCGGCCCCCTTGTTGAATATGCAGCAACCACCAAAAACACCTACACGCTCCCTCCACTCCGTGGGCTCCCCGGTCTTATCAACCCCACATGTGCCATCGCAGTCTCCGTTGCGCGGGCTTTCCACATCTAGCTCCATGATCTTCGAACGCAATGTCCAGGAGCACCCGAACAACCCGAACATTCCCATACCGACCTCCTCAGCGATCCCAGCGCACATCCAAACGGAGAATTTCATCCCCCCAGTGCTAGAGGCGTCGTCGCTGGCGATTACCGATCGGAATTGTGGCGTCGACGAAGTCGAGATCGTGATGCATTCCGTGCACCAGCCCGCGCTCTCGGTTGGTGGAGTGGCAGCGTCCCCGGAGAATTACTCGAGCCTTGACCATACCGAGGACCCCAGCAACTACTCGGGCGACGACTTATCATCGCACGGCGCCGGCATCGGCGCGTTGGCCGCGGCTGATAAGCGCCGGCTCTCATTCATCTCGTTTGCGGACGTAGTTCAAGCGGAGCAGGCAGAGCAATACAGCGATATCCTGACCCACAGCACATCTTCTCCGTCGCGCGGGAGCCCAGTACAAATCGCCGCCGATCCTGCGACCATTGGCACAATCAACGAGACCATGAGGAGAAGCCCCAGCCCGATCCGACTCGGTAGCACTCCATCGCGCGGGAGCCTCGTACAGGATATTAGCGCGCTGAGTTCCATCAACGAGACCTTGAGAAGGAGTCCTAGCCCCCTGCGACTGGGCAGTAGCCCTCCGAGACAAACGTATATGGCGGGTGAGAGGAGTCCTGGAGGCCCGGAAAGTCCTGGAAGGATGGACCACTTATGCATTGAGAGGGGAGAGTTGACGATCGAGACCATGCGGCAGGCTTTGAATAAGACTGGGAGCGGCGATTTGGGGCAAAGAAGTCCGGTCGGTGACAACAGCGTTTTCAGCAGGACCACGTGATAATACCAATGCTCGAGGTGTGGCAAGCCGTTTTCCGTGACGTACCTATCTTAATCGTCTTTTATTTGTTCTCCGTTATCTTCTTCTCCTTCTGCTTCTCTTCCTCTTTTGCGTCTTTTCTTTCCCTTGTCTGTTACTTTCGGCTGGGACGAAGCGCGCAAGAAGCTGGTCCCCAATCTGCTCCGAACGCCCATCCCTGTGAGGGCGGTCATACATTCTCTGCCCCCGCACGCCGTTGGAGGATGCCTTAAGAATTCCAATGCTCCTTGTTTTAGTATGTGTACTCGTGCAATGGGATTTCCTTGATTACGGTTAATGACACCCAGCAGCGGAATATTGAGTTGCAGCTGGATTGTTCGGTGATTGGAGAACATTTGCTCAGTGATTATCTTGCCCACGAGAAATTGAAGACAATAACCCCTATTGGCTTCAAAGATCGTCCAATCATCCCCGGCTGGTTTTGTTTGGTGAAGTCGAGGAATCACTCGATTTGCCGCCAGCAATTGATTTGAATCCGGATACACCTGCCCATCTAGGGCTGGTACTTTTCTCCACACTCATGGGGTGTTCGACATCATTCTAGAAGTACTCTATCTACACATCTCAGCGGTAAATCTTGTTCCTGGATCATTCTCGAAACAATTCCCGTGCATGCCCGCCTCTTCCGCGACGCGTTCGACATATATCTAGCCGCTTTTTTCTTTTGCGGGGGGCATGATACCTATGCAACTTTCATCACAGTCGGGGACTAGATACTGTAGACAGTGCAGCTCCACTCTATTTCCATGACCTCTCTTCTCGAAATCCAAGCGGCCGTAAGGGGCACAACCCGCACGAACGAAAGCATGCGTGAGTGAAAATATCAGGCAGCTGGAGATGCTGTAGTAATCGCGGGTTTTCGCCCAAACAAATTCCGTCCACAACGAAGCGGCAGCTGGAGAAATGAGACCGCACATACGGCTGCCTGTCTGTTGCCGGATGAGATTTTGAATGTCGCAAGAGCTCGGTACTCCATCAAGTGTTGGGAGCAGAGAAAGCGGCCCCAATCAGCCAGCCAGCTTTCTCAAGTTCGCTCTCCGAGTCTCACACCCGCCTGGCGGTGAACTCCGTCTGGCATATAGTAGATTGGAGTAATAGAATAGAGTGCCCTCTAGTTACTCCAACTACTCCGTGTCTGCAATAGACGAAGTCGCAGCCAGTCCAATTCGCCCCCTCCCCGCCTCCGTCCCCCGTTCTCCTAAAAAGAACACCTTGGACCTTACCGATCGCCCTCAACCACGAAGATCCCCCGATATTATGACACGATACCTAAGTACACCTGACATACACTTGCGGAACTCGCTCACTTTAGCCTTTCCCTCCGGCTTCCGTCCGGATTCCCAACCGACCTGTCCAACCACGGTCCACAACTGCACTGTGAAGCGAAAGGAAGGGATCCAAAAGCACACTTGCAACAAGTCGCTTTGATTCTCTTCACCTCTCCTCTCCTCCTCCTCCTCCTCCTCCTCCTCCTCCTCCTCCTCCTCCTCCTCCTCGTCCTCCTTCCTCCACCGTGGGGGCCGTCCCATCCCCATCACGTCACGTCCCATCCCATCCCATAAGCCACGAAAGGTGCCCCAGCAAAAGTCGATCGATACCAACCAACCACATGCAAAGAAGAACACCACAATCAAAGACACCGGCGAGTTATTTTCTGCCGTGGATGGGGAAGTAGGACAGTTGCACAAGTGAGTGAGAGAGAGATATATAGAGAGGGAAAGAGAGAAGAGAAGAGAAGAAACAGGCAGAGAGCCCGGTGCAACACAGATCAACTACCGAACATTACATAAGTTAGGCCCAAACACCAGTATAACAAACCACGATACCTATTACATACCAACCGCTTGTTGAGCGCCCGCTCACCGCCGACATCAACGCCCCCTCTCCTCCGCCGCCCCCTCCTCCTCCGGCTCCCGTTCCACCTTCTTTGTGCCGTTGCTAGGGCCCAAGTACGTGATACGATTCAAAACACACTCATCGCCATCAACGCTACCACCGATACCACTACCACCCACCGCCGCCGCTGCCGACGCTGGAACCAGGCTACTGCCGGTTCCCCGAACACAAAGGAATTGCCAGTCTGGCTCTTTCCGCCCATTAATATTCTTGTTCACTTGCTTTCCTACCATTACCTGCGCTTACCTCGTCCCGTACGTCTGGGTGGTTTTGAGCCTGTAAATATCTTATAGTTATGGCTGGACACACAAATACAGACGATTACCCTCGATCGGCAGGGGCAGTCCTGAACCCCCACAGCTTCGCCGCCCGCGCCGCTGTCGCTGCTGGCCATCCCACATTCTCGCGAAGCAATACGGATCCTGCGGAGTCGCCCTCTCCGCGCGACCTATATCGAGATGGGGCCATGACCATTCGTGCCGTTACGCCGGAGCCAGAACCTGAATTTGAGCCGGATCTAGATGACGCTACAGCACTCGCCACGCACACCACCACTCCTCCCAGGACACCGTCGCGCTCTACCATCCGATCGTCGTCCAGATGGGACTTGCTGGGTCGCTCGTCGCCGGAACCAACCGCCGCACCGACGCCGTCGTCGCCGGAAAAGTCGAGGAGTATATTGGATAGGGCGTCGATGGCAGCGGCTGCGCAACTGGCGGACCTGAACATCAGCCGGGCAAAGAGCCGATCACCTACGGAAAGGATGCGGTATAGCCGGACAGGCGCATCGTCGCCGGAGGACACGAGGTTCGATGTGGGTTCACCGAGCTATGTAACACGACATCGATATGGCGTACTGGAAACCGGAACGGTACCGACTTCGGTGGGATACCCGTCCACGCAGGCTGTGCAATTACAAAACCCGACGACAAGACCACAGACCGGAAAGAGTAGTCGCCATCGATTGCTAAGACCATCGGCATCCATAACCACGTTGCAGCAGCAATCTTCATTTCGCAGCGGCGCGTTCGCTGACCAACCAGCCCCAACCTCGCCCGTCAATGCCGATTTCGACACCCTCGTGAGGTTGATGAAGAAAGTGCGCGGGAGAATGGATGGTTATGTGGAATTCCGTCTAGGTGAGCACAAGGTCTGGACTAAAGGATATTGTCAGATCGACATTGGCACTGGCGCTCTGCTGTACCAACACGATGAGAACAATCCTATCTCACCACCACACGTAATCGTGCCGGACCTCAGGGGTTGCCATGTAAGATCCTCGGCGGAAGACGAGGGCATGATCGATCTCAGCACGCACTCCCTCAAGATTGAAATGAAACTCCGTCCGTTAAGCGTCCAGCAGTACGATCAGTGGCTGGCAGCGTTCCTCTGTTGGTCGCCAATACGTCCTGCTGGAGCACAGAACAAACGGGTAAGGTCGCAGATGCCGGTGTTGGCCAAGGAGAAACGGCGGAGGAACTCCGATGCGACCGTTCAGAACAGAGGTGATGCAACCATCATCAAGGTGGGGAAGATGCTCCTGTGGAGGCCGGTCGCAGGGCCTACCATGCCGCCAACAGGGAACCACAAGTCGTCAAGCAAGACCAAATCGCTGCAGGGCGTAGCATGGCAGAGTATCTCCTGTACGCTCCAGGAAAACGGCGAATTCCGGCTTCATAGAGATCTCGATTCTCAGATCCTCGCCGTCGTCCAGCTGAGTCAACTGAGTCGGTGCGCAGTCCAGCAGCTCGATCCTAGCATCTTGGATCAAGATTTTTGCATAGCGATCTACCCACAGTACACCCCAAACGCTAGCAACCCAACGCAACTGCGGCCCGTTTATCTGGGCATTGACTCGCGGATACTTTTTGAAGTATGGTTCGTGCTCCTGAGGGCGTTCACCATGCCCGAACTCTACGGCCCATCTGCACCACCTTCGGGCTTGGGAGCGATCATGGCCGGAGCAGCATCCGAATCAAGAAACCCGGGTACCCTAGCCGATTCCTATCGGATACAACGCAGCCTTTATCTACGTATTGTCGAAGCAAAGATCAGTATGAATCCGCACAACGAACGAGAATCGAGCTTGGACTGCTACGCTGAGGTTGTGTTGGACGGAGAAGCTAGAGCGAAGACAATGGTTCGGACAAAGACACATAATCCCTTCTGGCGGGAGGACTACGAGTTTCCAGACCTGCCCACCGTGTTGACGGATATTGCTGTGGTCCTCAAGCAACGAGACCCGCGGACGAGGTCAAAGGCGAATGGTGGTGGTACGGTGACTGGCTCGGGTGGATTCGGGGGCGGTCTAGGTGGGGTTAGTTTGCCGGGGAGTAACGACACCATCATAGGACGAGTGGATGTCAGACTGGATAGACTCGTTAAGAATGAGTTCGAACAGTGGCTTCCGTTGATAAATATTAGGAGGGATGGGAGCGACGAACAAATTGGAGAGATGTATCTGCGCGCCGAGACGGAGGAGTTGATCGTATTGATGGGCTCGGAGTATAAAGTGCTTTCAGACGTTTGCCCCCCTTCTCTTGTTCTGGTGTTGTCTACGCCCATGTCTGATGGTATCCATTGTACAGTTGCTCCACCAATTCAGTTCTGGAATCACATTACACATTGCACGAGTGATCACGGACTTGAGGAGATTAGCCGATACTCTGCTCCAGATCTTCCAGGTCAGCAGCAAAGCGAGCGAATGGCTGATGGCCCTTGCCGAAGGTGAGATCGACGGTCTGCACAAAGAGACACCCACGGTGGAGGACAAGCCGGTCTCGCCACATGAATCCGAACCACTCGCCCGGCACAGGAGTGGCCTTGTGGATGCGAACATCTTGTTCCGCGGTAATTCGTTGCTCACTAGGGCCTTGGACACACATATGAAGCGATTGGGGCGCGAGTATCTTGAGGAAACATTGGGCGATCACCTGCAGAGGATAGCTGCAGACGATATCTACTGCGAGGTAGATCCGATGCGAATCGATAGTCAAGAGCACATTCAACGGAATTGGAAGCAGCTACTGCAGATCACCCGCACTATCTGGCAAGCTATCTTTACCAGCGCTGCTCGGTGTCCCCTTGAACTTAGAAAGATCCTACGGCACATCCGTCGCTGCGTTGAAAACCGCTATGGAGGGTTTCTACGGACAGTCAGCTACAGTAGTGTTTGCGGTTTCTTATTCCTCCGGTTTTTCTGTCCAGCCATATTGAACCCGAAGCTCTTCGGCCTTCTCAAAGGTAAATGGTATCTCTCTTCCTAATCACTACAAGTGCTAACGGCTGATGCGTCGCAGACCACCCAGGGGTCAAAGCCCAGCGCACTCTGACATTAATCGCGAAGGCCCTCCAAGGTCTCGCCAACATGACCACTTTCGGCATCAAAGAGCCGTGGATGTCGCCCATGAACGAGTTCCTCAGCGAGCACAAGGACGAACTGAAAGACTTCGTCGACTCTGTGACCAACATCCCCCCCGCCCTCGATCGCGCCGTCAAAACTGTCCCACCATCCTACGTAACCCCAATAACGATCCTCAACCGTCTCTCGAGCGCCTCAAAAGAAGGCTTCCCCAGCCTCCCATATCTAATCGATCAACCGCGCGCGTTCGCCGCTCTCGTGGCGATGTGGTTAAAACACTGCACCCCTTCCTCCGCCCTCGACAAGGACACTCGCGAATTCGACTCGGTCTGCAGAAGCATCCAACACAGAATACAGGAATGTATCTCCAAAGCGGAAGACGCAGAACGCCCCGGTAGCTCCGCAAGCGCCGAAGCCCGCTGGGAAGAGGTCGCAGAGAAGGCTACCGGCGTTCCCGCCCGCGACGGCGTGTACACCCGCGGCGGTCGCGGTGGCCTCCAACGCGTAGCGCCGTGCACCGTTGACGACGCTGTTGTCGGCAGTTTGGGGTACAGCGTCAACGTCAGCGCCGGTTCTTCTAGCTTCGGGAGTGTTGGGAGGAGCTCGCGGAGTCTGGGTGGGATACTGGGCTTCGGCGGTAGCAAGAGGAAGGAGAGGGGGAAAGTTGAGGTTGGAGAGGGGTAACCTCTTGCTCCCGGGACGTTTTCGTTTTCGGCTTTTTATTTTCTTTCTTTCGGGTTTCTCGCAGGCGTTTTTTTCTTTGTCTACCAATCTAGTGACACTTTTTGGAGTCCACATTCTTTGTGAATTGCTTTTTATTTGCTCTTGTGATGATCAGCGGGTTGACGATGTGATGAAGGGGATATTTGGGATGAGGATTTGGTGGGTGAGATGTGGGGGTTTGGAGTACATAATTTGATTGCCATATCGATGGAGACCTCACATAGGTATTTCATCTGATCTCATTGCTCCGAGCGAATCAATTGCATTCGCACAGAGCGGCCACGCTATCACCTCCCAACATCCCTCAGCGAGCTGCAAACTCGGCAGAAAAAAATGTTACATCTCCGAACTCACCAATCACCTCACACCCCTCACACACATCCAGCTCCCCCACCCACAAACCAATACAATTCAATGCAGTTTAATTATCCGTCCGTATTGTTGAAAGAGGACTCCGACTCCCCAAAGCGCCAGAAAAGTAAGTGTAGAGAAGAAAGAAAAAAATTTGAATCCCATCACAAACACCCGAAAATCAAGGGGTATACGTTGTCGAGAATTACAAAACAAGTAGAAAACTGTGTGCGTACGAAGATTGGGTTGTTGAATGCCTCATCTAAGTTTCTGGGCGGAGGAATGGGTCGACTAGGTGGAGGCCCATCGCTGCTCGCGGGACGTAGGAGTGCCATCCTTCCAGGCGTAATACTCTCCCAGGCGTTTCAATGCGTACTGCGCGTAGTCGAAATCGATCTGCGAGATCTGTGCTTGGATGAGCGCCCAGATTCCCCTATATTCCGTATACGTTAGCACCCTGATCGATCAAAATCCGGAGAAAAAAAAAAAAGAAAAGCCTACCAGTAGAATCCGGGAACTCCGCGGAAGTTATCAACCTCATCCATCAACTTCTGCACCTCCTCCTCGCTCACTTCCTCGACGCCGTCCTTCTTGTGCTGATGGAAACTCTGCAAGTACACACGGATGAACTCGCACCTAGTACTCTTCGTCGGAAGCTTCTCGTACTCGCACTCGAATCCACCCCACTCGGCAAAGTGATTTGCAATGTCGAACGCGCGCTCGCACGGGGTGGCGTACTCGTAGTCGATGAGATGGACCTTCCGTGGGCCCTCACCTGGCAGGATGATGACGTTGCCATTGAGCAGATCGCAATGCCCCGTGACGAGTCCAACACCCCCATCGAGGCCCTTAAGTCCATTTCCGCCCGCCTCACGAGTATTCTCCATAGCGGACAGCTCTCGCCGCAGCTCCTCATTCAGAGCCTTCTGCGCATCCGTAGCGGATGGCAGTGCGGAGACCCATTTGTGTAGAACGCCCCATAGACTGTTCGCTCCCGGGCCTTCGGAGGTGGAGGTACCAGTGGTTGCGGGAACGGTCGGGAGGACGCCGTGCCATTCGCCCAAACGTTCGGCGACTGCCTTCCAGGTTTCGGGAACGGCGAGATCATCAACAGAGCATACGCGTCCGGCTACGAAGCGGTAGAGGAGGCCATTGGCAAAGCGGGCGAGTAGCGGGGGTGCTAGGCCGTGGTTGGAGAGGAGGAGATGGGAACTGCATTCGCCTGTGGAGACTGTCAGCGCAGGATTGGACGATGATGGAGGAGGAGGCACAGACGCTCACGGTCAATCAGGATGCTGGTGTCATTGCCGTAGGCACGGAGGAGCACAGAGTTCTCATCTTCGTAGTCGCGAGCCTCGTTTGCCGAGAGACCTAGCGGTGCTTTATGGACACATTTCAGCAGCTATGCTTGTTAGCCAGTGCCTCGGCCATTCACCTAATCAGCCCAAAAAAAAACGTACAGTGTTCGTGATACCATCCGTAAACCGAATGAACTTGACCCCACGCCCACCCTTAGCAGGCGTCCATTCGGGAAAGAGCGAGTAGACCAGATGCGATGCCGATGTTTGCGAGTTGGCCGGATTGTAGTACAGGGGCATCGTTAGAAGCTCGGCGGTGGACTTGACCACAGACATATTGGGCGACGAGGATGGACGGTACGAGTTCAAAGCTGTTTGTCTGTCTACGATAGGTGGGCTCTGGATTGTCTATGGGGTCATCCTAGATCGAATTTTGTTGTTCGGTGTGAAGGAAAGAAGCAGCTCGGAAAAGGGACTCGGGAGGGAATAAATTCTTGGAGGATGGAGAACAGGAAGAACAGAGGCACATGCACACATGCACGCAGGGGTGTACATATGTCACATATCTCCTTCGCGCTCGTGTGCACTCCTAGATATCTACCCTCGAGCAAGCAATCCTCGCTAGCCTGATCGCGTGAGCACTTGCGCTATGCAGAGTACTTGCATCCGTCTTGGCGCACCTCAACAAATATGTAGCATGTGACTGTTGTTTTGTTTGTAGGGGAAGCAGAATTGATTGCGGACGATCGATTGATTGCCCCAGCTTGCCACTCTGCCTTTTCGCCACAATAAATGCCCATCGCAGGGCGCGCGTCATCGGTGGGCGAACACTTGTCCCTGCATGGAAGGGGTCGGAGTATCTAACGTCGCGATTAGACGTCGTACAGGCATGGGCGCATCCATCCAGAACAGCCGGAGCTAAGTACTAGTGCCGAGTGAGTTCCTGTGCATATCAAGTGATCTTATATGCTGTGGGAATTCCACAGATAGCGGGACTTGAGCGTGGGCTCGAAGAAAAATGAATTTATTCTAGGTACACTATATACTTGCCCTCTGGCACAGCGGAAAAATTAGTGTGCTCGTGTGCTACAGCTTCCTTTACAATCTCGCCATCACCGCTTCGGCCGAAGAAACCTGCGATCAACCAATTAGCTACCTCTCTCGCTACTTAATTCCCACTGGATATACTTGGTAGGGTGTTCACCTCCAGCTTTCCGGGCTGCTCCTTCGCGGCATACGTGACCTTCCCGTGGTCAATCACAATTGCATACCTGGCGGTGCGAGGACCCTCATTCCATCCGATGGACTTCGAGAACTCGGCGTCCTCGTCGGAAACGAAAAGAATGTCGTCGTTCTTGACGCCCTGGGCCTTGCTCCAGGCGCTCATCACGAAAGGGTCGTTGTAGCCGGCGACCGCTGTCGCTATCAGTACAGCCCTCGGGATGCAGGAATATAGAATCGACAAACCGATTACATCCACGCCCTTCGCCTTGAGGTCCTTTACGTGCTTGATGTATCCAGGCAGGTGGGACTCGGAGCAAGTAGGGGTGAAGGCACCTTTTTCCTTCCGATCAGCCAGTTTTCGCACGAGAATACGAGTATAGGGGAGTGGGGCATACCCGGAACGGCGAACAGCACGACCTTCTTGTCGGCCCAGTCGTTCGACGCATTGACCGAGGCCGGACGGCCAACGCAGGCATTAATGTCGGCTCCGCTGTAGGGGATGTACCTGACATTCGTCAGCACCGCCAGCGCCAGGCATCCCACTTTCGGTCCATCCGTCGCGCAAACTCACTTGAAGGTAACACCGTTGGGGAATTTATCGCCAACCTTGAGTCCGCTCATTGTTCCGTTTTTGTGTTCGTTCTTCCTTCCTTCCTTTTTTTTGTTTGTCGTTTTGCAATGTTGAGTTTCGCTGTCGTGTATGGCGACTTACACAGTAGATAAATGCGGGGATTCCCCCCCAGATTTATACGTTACGTGTAGCAATTCGCCATTGCACGTGACTCTGGATTCACTCGCGATTGGTATTCGCCGGCTAGATACGCTGGCGTCATGGAGGAGCAAGGCATGCAAGAGGCCCGTCCCAAGCGGAAGCGGAGTGGAACACCGTTGCCGGTGGCGGTGGAATCGACCGATGACGGGCCTATGGTTTGTGCCTCGTCTCGACTATCTACAAAAAAAAAAAGGTGGTTTTTGGGTTAATAACTCCCACGGCGAGTGGCCGGAACCGGTGGTGGGGACTCCTCTAGACAGGACGGATGATAGAGAATACGGTCTCCCACGCGGTCGCCTGCAGTTGCCCCGTTGATGGACTCGGATGATATCACCATTTAGAGCCGAGGTGGATTCGGCGCCAGTAATGCGGGCTCGGATTGTGGTATGTCGTGTGCACGGCCAGCTATTACTTTGGGATAGGAGGGGTGCAGTGATTTTTTGGCATAGACATTAACTAAAGTACTAGGCCAAAAGTTTCCGTACACCCAGGTACAACTGCCCATGATGCCCTCACTCAACCTTCTCGATCCCCACAACCACAATTTAGAAAGTCTCAGTAGTTGGCATACATCATGA
>Ga0307508_10002248_pt1 | contig 20579 bp, 16 predicted proteins | sample 9_EM_MG_FD_203089 | JGI IMG/M metagenome (GOLD analysis project Ga0307508, IMG submission 203089) | Populus trichocarpa ectomycorrhiza microbial communities from riparian zone in the Pacific Northwest, United States - 9_EM | ecosystem: Host-associated > Plants > Roots > Unclassified | place...
GGCGGCCCGCTCCCCGGGGGAGCGGGCCGCCGCCTCGTGCTGTCGCGGTGTCCGTCGCGGTGTTCAGCCGGTGTTGCGCAGGCCCGCCGCCACCCCGTTGACGGTGAGGAGCAGGGCCCGGGCGAGGACCGGGTCGGGCTCCTCGCCGCGCTCGCGTGCGGTGCGCTGCCGGTCGAGCAGGCTCACCTGGAGGTAGGAGATCGGGTCGAGGTAGGCGTCGCGGACGTGGAAGGTCTGCTTCAGGACCGGGTTGGAGTCGAGGAGTTCGGTCTCGCCGGTGATCCGCAGCACCTCCCGAACGGTCAGCTCGTGCTCCGCCCGGATGACGTCGAAGACGTGCTTCAGCTCGTCCGGGACCAGGGTGTCGACGTAGTGCTGGGCGATCCGCAGGTCCGTCTTGGCGAGGGTCATCTCGACGTTGGACAGGAAGTTGCGGAAGAAGTGCCAGTGCTGGTGCATCTCGTCCAGCACCCCGTCGAGCCCGGCCTCGCGGGCGGCCTTGAGGCCGGAGCCGACGCCGAACCAGCCGGGGACGATCTGGCGGGACTGGGTCCAGCCGAAGACCCACGGGATCGCGCGCAGTCCGTCGAGGCCCGCGCCGGAGTCGGGGCGGCGGGACGGGCGCGAGCCGAGGTGGAGTTCGGCGAGCTGGTCGACCGGGGTGGAGGCGAAGAAGTACGCGGGCAGGTCGGGGTCGTCCACGAGGGTGCGGTAGGCGCCGTGGGCGGCGTCGGAGACCGTGTCCATCGCCGCGTCCCAGCGGGCGAGTGCCTCGTCCGACTGGCGCGGGGCGGTGTGCAGGGCCGACGCCTGGAGGGTCGCGGCGACCGTCAGCTCCAGGTTCTCGCGGGCGAGGGAGGGGACGAGGTACTTGTCGGAGATGACCTCGCCCTGCTCGGTGACCTTGATCTCGCCTTCGAGGGTGCCCCACGGCTGGGCGAGGATCGCGTCGTGGGTGGGGCCGCCACCGCGGCCGACGGTGCCGCCGCGGCCGTGGAAGAGGCGCAGCCGTACGCCGTGCCGGTGGGCGACGTCGCGCAGCAGCCGCTGGGCGCGGTGGATCTCCCACTGGGAGGTGGTGATGCCGCCGAACTTCGAGGAGTCGGAGTAGCCGAGCATGACCTCCTGGACGTCGCCGCGCAGCGAGACGAGGCGCCGGTAGGAGGGGTCGGAGAGCATGTCGTCGAGAAGCTCGTCGGCGATCTTCAGCTCGTCGGTGGTCTCCAGCAGCGGCACGATGCCGATCTTGGCCCAGCCGCCGTGCAGGTCGATCAGGCCTGCCTCGCGGGCGAGGACGGCGGCGGCGAAGACATCGTCCGAACCGGCGCACATGGAGATGATGTAGGACTCGACGATCTCGGGCCCGAAGCGCTCGAAGGACTCGCGGATGGTCTGGAAGACGCCCAGAGTCTTGGCCCCGGCTGCGTCCAGCGGCGCCGGGGAGGGCGCGAGCGGGCGGCGCGAGCGCAGTTCCTTGGCGAGGAGCTTGCGCCGGTAGTCGCGGGGCATGTCCGCGTACCGCCAGGATTCCTCGCCGAGCCGGTCGAAGAGCTGGCCGAGGGCGTGGTGGTGGGCGTCGGCGTGCTCGCGTACGTCCATGGTGGCGAGCTGGAGGCCGAAGGCGGCGAGGGTGCGGATGGAGCGTTCGAGGCGGCCGTCGGCGATGAGGGCACCCCGGTGGGCGCGCAGCGAGTCCTGGATGAGCTGCAGGTCCGCCAGCATCTCGGCGGTGCCGAGGTAGTCGCGGCCGGGGGTGTGCGGGGCGTCCTTGGCGAGGCGCTCACGGGTGTTGACGAGCTTCTGCCGCATGCACGTGGCCTTGAGCCGGTAGGGCTCCTCGGCGTTGAGCCGCTTGTAGCGCGGGCTGATCTCGGGCAGCAGCTCCAGGTCGCGCTGGAGGGAGGTGAGCAGCTCCTCGGAGGCGCCGGAGTTGCGGATGGAGCTGGAGAGGGCGGCCCGCAGGTCGTCGATGATCTCCAGGGCGTCGCTGATGCCGTGCTCGTGCTGGAGGATCAGCACCTCCCAGGTCACCTGGGGGGTGACGTTGGGGTTGCCGTCGCGGTCGCCGCCGATCCAGGTGCCGAAGGTGAGGGGGCGGGTGGTGGCGGGCAGCTCGATGCCGACCCGCTCCAGCTCGGCGGTGAGGTCCTCCAGGACGTCGCCGACGGCGTGGGCGTGCAGCTCGTCGAGGTAGTAGACGGCGTTGCGGGCCTCGTCTGCGGGCTCGGGGCGGACCACCCGCAGCTCGTCGGTCTGCCACAGCAGGTCGATGTTCTCGGCGAGGCGGAGGTCGGCGCGGCGGCTCTCGCCGCCGGCGGCGAGGGTGTCCAGCAGCTCGGCGATGCGGCGCAGCTTGTTCAGGACGGTGCGGCGGGCGGCCTCGGTGGGGTGGGCGGTGAAGACGGGGCGGACGCCCAGGTGCTCCACGGTCTGCCGCAGATGGCCGGGGTCGGCGTCCTTGAGCTGGTCGACGGTGCGGGCGAGGATGCCGCCCTCGGCGGCGCGCCGGGTGCTCAGCTCGCGGCTGCGGTGGACCTGCTCGGTGACGTTGGCCAGGTGGAAGTAGGTGGAGAAGGCGCGCACCAGCTTGGCGGCGGTGGGCAGATCGGTGGTGCCGAGGAGTTCGGCGGCGGCTTCGCCGTCACTGCGGGTGAGGGCGCGGACACGCTCGACGAGGTCGAGGAGGTCGGGGCCCTCCTGTCGGACCAGGGTCTCGCCGAGGAGGTCACCCAGTCGGCGGATATCGGCACGAAGGGCGGCGTTGGTGTGGTCGGCACTGCTCACAGGTGCGGCTCCTTGCAGTGAACGGGGGTTCCTAGCGGGGGTGTGAGCCCCGCGCGGCTTGGCGCCGCAGGGCCCGCACCCGATGCTTTCGGCCATGTGCGGACCGCGCTGTCCGACGCCCCCAGGATAGGTGGCGTTCCCTCGGGGGAAACCAGAGCCCTCTTGCCCCGGTTCTCGGCCCTGCCATACTTACGTCGCCGTAGGTTACGCATCCGTAGCCCAGCCCCCGAACCCCACGAGGGATTCCATGACTGCAAGCCCCGACGTGGCCCACGACGCGCCGAAGGCCCAGGAGACCCCGCCTCCCTCCGCCACGCTGGGCGGGGACAGCAAGCGTTCCATCGAACAGATCACCCTGCTGCTGTTCATCACCGTCCCGTTCGTCGCGCTGCTCGCGGCGATCCCGCTGGCCTGGGGCTGGGGGGTGAGTTGGCTGGATCTGGCCCTGATGGTGGCCATGTACTACATCGGCTGCCACGGCATCACAATCGGCTTCCACCGCTACTTCACCCATGGCTCGTTCAAGGCCAAGCGGCCGCTGCGGATCGCGCTGGCGGTCGCGGGCTCGCTGGCGGTGGAGGGGCCGCTGGTGCGCTGGGTGGCCGATCACCGCAAGCACCACAAGTTCTCCGACGCGGAGGGCGACCCGCATTCACCGTGGCGGTACGGGGAGACCGTCCCGGCGCTGATGAAGGGGTTGTGGTGGGCACATATCGTATGGATGTTCGATGAGGAGCAGACGTCGCAGTCCAAGTACGCGCCGGATCTGATCAAGGACAGCACGGTCCGTAACATCTCCCGCCAGTTCGTGGTGTGGACGGTCGTGTCGCTGCTGCTGCCCGCCGCCATCGGCGGCCTGGTGACCTGGTCCTGGCAGGGCGCCGTGACCGCGTTCTTCTGGGGGTCGCTCGTCCGGGTGGCGCTGCTTCACCATGTGACCTGGTCGATCAACTCGATCTGCCACGCGGTGGGCAGGCGTCCGTTCAAGTCGCGTGACCGTTCGGGGAACGTGTGGTGGCTCGCGGTGCTCTCGTGCGGCGAGTCCTGGCACAACCTGCACCACGCCGATCCGACGTGCGCCCGGCACGGTGTGATGAAGGGCCAGCTGGACTCCAGCGCCCGGATCATCCGCTGGTTCGAGAAGCTGGGCTGGGCGTACGACGTCCGCTGGCCGAGCGCGGAGCGGATCGACTCCCGCCGTAAAGAGGCTCCCGCCGAAGCGGCATGATAGAGGGCGTGGAGACCGACAGTAATACCAGCGGCAACAAGGACCGGACGGCCCGGGCCGTCCGGTCCTCCGGATCATCCGGCCCCCGGCGGCCCCGCCGGGTACGGATGACCGGCAAGGAGCGCCGGGAACAGCTGCTGGATATCGGTCGGGCGCTCTTCGCCGAACGGGGCTTCGAGGGCACCTCGGTCGAGGAGATCGCGGCGAAGGCCGGGGTGTCCAAGCCGGTGGTGTACGAGCACTTCGGCGGCAAGGAAGGGCTGTACGCGGTCGTCGTGGACCGTGAGATGCGGCGGATGCTGGACATGGTGACCACGTCGCTGACCGCGGGCCATCCACGGGAGCTGTGCGAGCAGGCCACGTTCGCTCTGCTGGACTACATCGAGGAGTACACGGACGGCTTCCGGATTCTCGTCCGTGACTCCCCCGTCGCCCAGTCGACCGGCACCTTCGCCTCACTGATCAGCGATATCGCCACCCAGGTGGAGGACATCCTGGGCCTTGAGTTCAAGGCCCGCGGCTTCGACGCCAAGCTCGCCCCGCTGTACGCCCAGGCCCTGGTGGGGATGGTCGCGCTGACCGGACAGTGGTGGCTGGACGTCCGCAAGCCGAAGAAGTCCGAGGTGGCGGCGCATCTGGTGAACCTGGCCTGGCACGGGCTGGACGGTCTGGAGCAGAAGCCGCGGCTGATAGGCCACCGCAAGGCCTAGCCGGGCTTGTGAGCCACGGCGAAGATGCGGCGGAACGGGAAGGCCGTGCCGTACGCGGCCGGGGGGTAGGCCTCGCGGAGCAGCGCGGCGTATTCGCCGAGGAAGCGGTCGCGGGCGTCCGGGTCGTCGGCGAGGGCGGTGAGGACGGGGCGCAGCGCGGTGCCCTTGATCCAGTCGAGGACCGGGTCGTCTCCGGTGAGGACCTGGACGTACGTGGTCTCCCAGACGTCGGCGTCGCAGCCCAGCGCGGTGAGCCGGTCGAGGTAGTCGAGCGGGTCCAGGGCGGAAGCGGGACTGCGCAGGGCGTCGGCGAGGCGGTCGCGCCAGTGCGGGGCGGCGCACAGGTCGCGCAGCAGGGTGTGGCTGGGGGCGCCGAAGTTGCCGGGGAGCTGGAACGCGAGGGTGCCGCCGGGGCGCAGCGCGGCGAGCCAGGCGGGGAAGGCGTCGGCGTGGCCGGGCATCCACTGGAGCGCGGCGTTGGAGACGATGAGGTCGTAACGCTCGTCCGGCCGCCAGCTCAGTGCGTCGGCGGTGCGGAAGTCGAGGCGGCCGCCGCCGGTGGTGGGTCCGGCGAGCGGCCGGGCCTCGGCCAGCATGTCGGCGGAGCTGTCGAGGCCGGTGATGTGGGCGTCGGGCCAGCGGTCGAAGAGCAGGACGGTGACGTTCCCGGGGCCGCAGCCGAGGTCGGCGATGCGGGGCGGGCGGCCGGGTTCCGCCGGGAGCGACGGGATCTGGGCGAGGAGGTCGCGGAACGGGCGGGCGCGGTGGCCGGAGTGGCGGAGGTACTGGGCCGGGTCCCAGTGGGGTGACGTACGCATGGCGAAGTCCCTTGAGCGGGTACGGTCGATACGAGCAGGCTTACCGTCCTCCACAGTGTCTCTTGATGTCAAGAGACTTCATGTCGACAGACCTACTACACTGATCGTCATGGACGACGAGGTCGATCGACTGGTGGCGGCATGGCGTCGGGAACGCCCCGACCTCGACGTCGAACCGCTCGAAGTGCTCAGCCGGGTCAGCCGGCTCGCGCGCCATCTCGACCGGGCACGGCGCATCGCGTTCAGCGAGCACCAGCTGGAGTCCTGGGAGTTCGACGTGCTGACCTCGCTACGGCGGGCCGGGACCCCGTACCAGCTCTCCCCCGGGCAGCTGTTGACCCAGACGCTGGTCACCTCGGGCACCATGACCAACCGCATCGACCGGCTGGCGAAGAAGGGCCTGGTCGAGCGGCTGCCCGACCCCAGTGACCGGCGCGGGGTGCTGGTCCGGCTCACGGCGGAGGGGCGCGACCGCGCCGACCAGGCGCTGGCCGGGCTGCTGGATCACGAGCGCGCCATCCTCGCCGAGCTGTCCCAGGCCCAGCGCGCCGAACTGGCGGCGCTGCTACGCCAGCTGACCGCCCCGTTCGACAATTTCCCCGGCTAGGTCGACCGGGCCGACGCCCGCCCGCCGGGCCAGCGCCACGGCGGCCAGCGTGGAGTGCACGCCCAGCTTGCCCAGCACGTTCTGCATATGGGTGCGGACCGTGTGCGGGGAGAGGAACAGCCGCTCGGCCACCGCCTTGCGGCCGAGCCCGGCCACCATGCAGCGCAGCACTTCCCGCTCACGCGGCGTCAGCGATTCGACCAGCCGCTCGCTCTCGGTGCGGTGCTTACGGGCCGCCGTCAACTCCCGCAGTACGCCGGTGAGCAGCGCGGGCGGCAGATGTGTCTCGTCCCGCAGGACTCCCCGGATCACGGCGAGCAGCCGGACCAGCGAACAGTCCTTGGCCACCCAGCCGGACGCCCCGGCCTGCAGGGCCGCCGCGGCCCGGCGCGGATCGTCGCGCTCGGCCAGCACCACGGTGCGCACCCCCGGCTGGGCGGTGCGCACACCGCCGACCAGCGCTATGCCGTCGGGTAACCGCCCGTTGACGCGCCCCGGCGGGCCCGATCCCAGGCCGCCGCCGTGGGCCGCCTCGGCCGGTACGGCCTGCGGTGCGTGAAGCGGCTCCCCGGCCAGGGAGCCCAAGTCGGCGTCGATCAGCAGAACGTCGAAGCGGCGCCCCTCGGCCACTCCGCGCTCCAGACAGCGCAGCGCCGCCGGGCCGCTTCCGGCCGCCGCCACGTCCACGTCCTGTTCCGCCGCGAGGGCGGCGGCCAGTGACTCGGCGAAAATGCGATGATCATCGACAACCAGAACCCGAATACGTGCCACGGAACCCCCCACGTCGCCGGATACACCCGGATACCCCGGAGAACCAGTACGGGTACGGCGCCCGGGAAAGGGATCGCCGCAACCGCACGGCCGCCGCCGTGCTGAGATCGCTACCCCACCCCGGGCGTCGTACCTGACTGTCTCGCCCCCTGATACACGTCGGCCCCCACCGACGCGGTACTCAGCGTAAGGCCGGGGTCCACCATCCGGAGCGGATGAGCGAAAGTGCCCGGCCTCGCCTGTTTACGGTGGTCTTTGTGTTCACTCTTGGGGAGTAAAGAGACCGATAACGGCGAAAATTGATCGCTCAACGGCTGAAGGCAGCGAGGCGGCCCGGAACGCCCGCAGGCCCTCTTCTCCGGCTACAGCCGCCGGGCGCCCGCGCTCGGGACCGCCGGGAAGATCCGTGGCGCCCGGTATTCGGCGGCGGCGAAGGCCTCGGTGACGGCCTTGGACACCGCGTCCGCGTCCGCCACCTCGACCAGCACGATCACCGAGCCGCCGAAGCCGCCGCCGGTCATCCGCGCGCCGAGCGCGCCCGCCGCGCATCCCGACTCGACCACAAGGTCCAGTTCGGGGCAGGAGATCTCGAAGTCGTCGCGGCACGAGGCGTGTCCGGCGGTCAGGACCGGGCCGATGGCCCGGGTGTCGTCCGCGTCCAGCCGCTCGATGACCTCCCGCACCCGCTGGTTCTCCGTCACCACATGGCGCACCCGGCGGCGCACGGTGTCGTCCACGCCGAGCGAGGCGAGATCCTTAAGAGCCGTCTCCAGGCGCTCGGCGGGCACATCGCGCAGCGCGGGCACGCCGAACGCCCGCGCGGCCGACTCGCACGCGGCGCGCCGGTTGGCGTACGCGCCGTCGCCCAGCTCGTGCTTCACCCGGGTGTCCACGACGAGCAGCCGCAGCCCCTTGGCCGCGAGGTCGAACGGCACCTGCCGCTGGGTGAGGTCGCGGGCGTCGAGGAAGAGCGCATGGCCCTCGGTGCAGCAGGCGGAGGCCGTCTGGTCCATGATCCCGCAGGGCACGCCGACGAAGTCGTTCTCCGCGCGCTGGCACAGCCGGGCGATGCGCTGCGGGGCGAGCCCCAGCCCGTACAGATCGCTGAGCGCGGTGGCGGTCACCACCTCCAGCGCGGCGGACGAGGACAGCCCGGCGCCGGTGGGCACCGTCGACTCGTAGTGCAGGTCCGCCCCGCCGGCCGCGGCGCCGGAGAGCAGCCCCTCCTCGTGCAGCACCCACACCACGCCCGCCGGGTACGCGGCCCAGCCGCCGCGGTCGCCGCCCGCCGCGACCGGGGCCAGCTCGTCGACGCGCAGCTCGACGACCCCGCCCGGGGCGTCGCCGGAGTGGACGCGCAGCTTCCCGTCGGTGCGCGGCGAGGCGGCCGCGCGGCACGTATGCGGCAGGGCGAGCGGCATCACGAAGCCGTCGTTGTAGTCGGTGTGCTCACCGATCAGGTTGACCCTGCCCGGCGCCGCCCACACGCCCTCCGGGTCGGTCCCGTAGACCTCCCGGAACCCCGCCGATACGTCGCTCACTCGCTGTCCCCTCTCCCTTTGTTCCCATCGTCCGCGGCCGGGCGGCCGCGCACGGCGCCATTCAACCGCTCAGCCGATCAGTGCGCGCGCCGCGCGAACTCCCACGCGTCCGCGACGATGCCCTTCAGGTCGGCGCGGGCCGGGCGCCAGCCGAGGCGCTCCTTGGCGCGCTCGGCCGAGGCCACCAGCACGGCCGGGTCGCCGCCCCGGCGGTCGGCGACGACCTCGGGGATCGGGTGGCCGGTGACCTGGCGCACGGTCTCGACGACCTCGCGGACGGAGAAGCCGTTGCCGTTGCCGAGGTTGCAGATCAGGTGCTCGCCCTCGGCTGCCGCCCCCAGAGCCAGCAGATGGGCGTCGGCCAGGTCGGCGACGTGGATGTAGTCGCGGACGCAGGTGCCGTCGGGGGTCGGGTAGTCGTCGCCGAAGACGGAGATCGCCTCGCGGCGGCCCTGCGCGACCTGGAGCACCAGCGGGATCAGGTGCGACTCGGGGTCGTGGCGCTCGCCGTACGCCCCGTAGGCGCCCGCGACGTTGAAGTACCGCAGGGAGACCGCGGCCAGGCCGTGCGCGGCGCACTCCCCGCTGATCATGTGGTCGACGGCGAGCTTGGTGGCGCCGTACGGGTTGGTCGGCGCGGTCGCGACGTCCTCGGTGATCGGGACCTCGTCCGGTTCGCCGTAGGTGGCGGCGGTGGAGGAGAAGACGAGGGTGCGCACCCCCGCGTCGCGCATCGCCGCGAGCAGTGCGGTGGTCCCGCCGACGTTGTTGACCCAGTACTTCTCCGGGTTGACGACGGACTCGCCGACCTGCGAGTACGCGGCGAAGTGCAGCACGCCGTCGTACGAGGCGTCGAGCCACTTGGCGGCGTCCTGGATGCGGCCCTCGATGAACTCCGCGCCCGCCGGAACGCCCTCGCGGTGCCCGGTGGACAGGTCGTCCAGGACGGTCACCCGGTGCCCGGCCTCCAGCAGATGCGCGGCGACCACGCTGCCGACATAACCGGCACCGCCTGTGACCAGGTACTTCTTCTGCTGCGCATTGCTCACTTGCTCGCTACCTCTCGCAGTCGCTCGGCCGCGGCCTCCGGCGGCACATCGTTGATGAACACATTCATGCCGGATTCGGAACCCGCGAGAAACTTCAGCTTGCCGGAAGTGCGGCGGATGGTGAAAAGCTCGAGGTGAAGTGCGAATTCCTCCCGGTCCGCACGGCTCACCGCCGCCCCCTTGCCGAACGGCGCCTGATGCCAGGCGGCGATATACGGCGTGGGCGGCTCCCCCTCCCCGAAAATCCGGTCGAAGCGCTTCAAGAGTTCCAGATAGAGCTGTGGAAACTCTGTGCGCGCGGCGTCGTCCAGCGCGGTCAGGTCCGGGACCCGGCGCTTGGGGTAGAGGTGCACCTCGTACGGCCAGTGCGCGGCGTACGGGACGAAGGCGGTCCAGTGCTCGCCGTCGAGGACGACGCGCCGTCCGTCGGACCGCTCCTCGGCGACCACATCATCGAACAGATTCCGGCCGGTCCGCTCGCGGTGCTCGGCGAGAGAGCGGAGCATCAGCCGGGTGCGCGGGGTCGGAAAGGGATAGCCGTAGATCTGGCCGTGCGGATGGCCGAGGGTGACGCCGATCTCCCGGCCGCGGTTCTCGAAGCAGAACACCTGCTCGACGGAGGGGAGTTGGGCCAGCTCGGCGGTCCGGTCGGTCCAGGCGTCGAGCACCAGGGCGGCCTGCTCGGCGGTGAGATCGGCGAAGGAGGCGTCGTGGTCGGAGGTGAAGCAGACGACCTCGCACCGCCCCGCGTCACCGGCCAGCGAGGGGAAGCGGTTCTCGAAGACGGCGACGTCGTAGTCGGCGGCCGGGATCTCGCTGAGCCGCCCGTCGCGCGAGGGGCACAGCGGGCATTCGTCGGCCGGCGGGAGGTAGGTGCGCCCCTGGCGGTGGGAGGCGACGGCCACGTCGTCGCCGAGGAGACGGTCGTGGCGGATCTCGGAGTGGGTCGCTATGGGGTCGAGCGGCCGCTGGTCGACGGCGTCGCGCACCGCGTCATCGCGCGCGTCGTAGTAGATCAGCTCGCGTCCGTCCGCGAGCCGCGTCGCCGTCTTCTTCACGTCCGCCAGCTCCCTGTCAGCTCCACCCAACACAACTAAACATAATGAATCACAAGCCAACAGCGGCGTCAATGCGCGAGGAAGGCGTCCTGATAAAGCAGGATAATTCGCATGCGCTCTCTGGCAGCGGGTCTCCGGCTCCCCACCAATGCCCTCGATTACACGATTCTGATCCTGTACTTCGCCGTCGTACTCGGCGTCGGATTCGCCGCCAGACGAAGTGTGAAGACCAGCCTGGACTTCTTTCTCTCCGGCCGGTCGCTGCCCGCGTGGGTCACCGGTCTCGCCTTCGTCGCCGCGAATCTGGGCGCCCTGGAGATCCTGGGAATGGCGGCCAACGGCGCCCAGTACGGCGTCTACACCGTGCACTGGTACTGGGTGGGCGCCATTCCGGCCATGGTCTTCCTCGGCCTGGTGATGATGCCGTTCTACTACGGCTCCAAGGTCAGATCGGTGCCCGAATTCCTGCTGCACCGCTACGGGCCGTCCTCACATCTGCTCAGCTCGATCATCTTCTCCGTGGCGTCCGTGCTGATCGCGGGCGTCAACCTCTACGCGATGGCCATCGTCGTCGAGGCGCTGCTCGGCTGGCCGCAGTGGGTCGCCATCGTCGTCGCCGGGCTGTTCGTCCTCGCGTACATCACCCTGGGCGGGCTCTCCTCGGCGATCTACAACGAGGTGCTGCAGTTCTTCGTCATCCTCGCCGCGCTCATCCCGCTCACCATCGTCGGCCTCAAGCGGGTCGGCGGCTTCGGCGGGCTCAAGGACTCCCTGGAGGCGTCCCACGGCCCGAATTTCACCTCCGCGTGGGGCGGCACCGGCATCGGCTCGGACAATCCGCTGGGCGCCAACTGGCTGACCATCGTGCTCGGCCTCGGCTTCTGCCTGAGCTTCGGCTACTGGACGACCAACTTCGCCGAGGTGCAGCGCGCGCTGTCCGCCAAGAACCTCTCGGCCGCCCAGCGCACCCCGCTGATCGCCGCCTTCCCCAAGATGTTCATCCCGCTGATCGTGGTGGTCCCGGGGCTGATCGCCCTGGTCCTCGCGCCGGGCATCGGCTCCACGAAGAGCGGGCTGCAGTACAACGACGCCATCCCGCTGCTGATGAGCGAGCTGCTCCCCAACGGCGTGCTGGGCGTGGCGGTGACCGGGCTGCTCGCCGCCTTCATGGCGGGCATGGCGGCCAACGTCTCGTCCTTCAACACGGTCTTCACCAACGACATCTGGCGCGCGTACATCAGGAGGGGCCGCGCGGACGAGTACTACCTGCTGACGGGGCGGGTGGTGACCGCGATCGGGGTAGTGGCCGGGATGGGGACGGCGTTCATCGCGTCCTCGTTCAGCAACATCATGAACTACCTGCAGACCCTGTTCTCGTTCTTCAACGTGCCGCTGTTCTGCGTCTTCATCATCGGGATGTTCTGGCGGCGGGCCACCGCCCCGGCCGGGTTCTGGGGGCTGCTCTCCGGCACCGTCGCCGCGATGATCAACTACTTCTGGCTCTACAAGGCCGGTGTCATCTCCATCCCCAGCGACCAGGGCGCCAACTTCGTCTCCGCCATCGTGGCGTTCGTCGTCGGCGGGGTGGTGATGGTCGCGATCACACCGTTCACCCGGCCCAAGCCGGAGCGCTCGCTGGCCGGCCTGGTCTACGGAACCACCGCCCCGGGCCTGGCCGAACCCGCGGCACCCGGCGACGAGGCCTGGTACCGCCGCCCGGCCCTGCTGGGCTGGAGCGCGATCGTCCTCGCGGCGCTGTGCTACATCCCGTTCTCCCTGTGACCAGTCCTGGTCACGCGTCCTGTGACCCTCCTGCGGATAAGGAACCCGCGCCATGAGCGACGAGTACGAGTACCGGCACGAGGTCGAGGAGCTGGAGGGGAGGTCGGCGACCGCCGCCCGGCTCTTCGACGTACGGCGCATCATCGGCGGGCTGTTCGTGATCTACGGGATCATCGTCACGATCGCCGGTGTCACCGCCTCGGAGGCCGACCTGAGAAAGGCCGAGGACATCAACATCAATCTGTGGACGGGCGTGTGCATGCTCGTCCTCGGCCTGCTCTTCCTGCTCTGGATGAAGCTCAGGCCGCTGCCCGCGCCGCACCCCGCCCCCGAGCAGGGCCCCGCCCGGCCCGGGGACGACGCGTCAGAAGGGCCTTAGGGAGCGGCGCCGTGGCGCGTGGCCACCCGGTCCAGCAGACCGGTGCGCGCCGCCAGCGCCGCCGCTTCCAGCCGGGACCCCACCCCGAGCTTCATCAGCACCCGCTGCACATGGGTGCGCGCCGTGCTGGGCGCGATCCCCATGCCCGCGGCGATCAGCCGGGTGTCCTCGCCCTCCGCGACCCGCATGAGCACCTCCACCTCGCGCGGGGTCAGCATGCGCAGCAGCCGGGCCCCCTCGTCGTCCGGCTGGGCGGCGGGGTTGAGCAGCTCCGCGAACGCCCCCTGCAGCAGCTGCGGGGCCACCGCCGCCTCGCCCGCGCGCGCCTTCAGCATGGCGCGCTCGACGCCCTCGATCCGCTCGTCGTGCCGGACATAGCCGGAGGCGCCCGCGGCGAAGGCGGCGGCGATGCCGCGCGGATTCGGCACCGGGCCGAGCACCACGACCGCGACCTGTGGCCGCTCCTTCTTGATCCGCACGACCGGTTCGAACACGCCCGGATCGGCGGGTGCCGCCGTACCCAGCAGACACACCTCCGGTGCCCGGCTCACCACCAGCTCCGCCGCTCCCGCGCTCGGCGCGGCCGCGGCGAGCACCCGGTGCCCGCGCAGCTTCAACGCCGAGGCGAGGGCCTCCGCGAGCAGGCGGTGGTCATCGACCACCATGAGTCGCACGCCCATGAGTTTCCCCCCTTTGCCCCGGGAAGCTACACGCTTGTTCGACGTTGCGCGCCCCTTACCCGGAAGAAGCCCCCCGGAATGCCGAAATCCCGCCCATCTACGCCTACTTGACATCCCATTGGCGTCCGAAACAGACCGATGTGGCCTGCCCAGGGGGCGGTTCCGATCATGGAGAAAAACGGCGGCGGCCCCGCCCGTACGGTGCGTACGGGCGGGGCCGCCGGGGGCGTGCGCCGGGCGCTGTCAGCTGCCGTAGATGAGGGCCAGCGGGTCGTCCTTGTCGTACGAGCCCGAGGGCTTGTCGGCGTAGACGGTGCTCATGTACAGCCGCTGATTGGAGTAGATGATCTCCGAGTAGCTGGGGCTGAACTTCGACTCCATCTCCCCTTCGGCACCCGGGTTCTGCAGCAGCTTCGCCTTCGCGTACGACTTGGGGTCGATGCGCCAGACGGCGCCGCCCTCGTCGTAGGTGCTCTCCTGGTAGGCGAGCACGAAGCCGTCCTTGTCGAGCCCGAGCGGGGTCATCGCGGCGCGCTTGACCCCGTCCGCCTTGCCGATGGGCTTGCCGGTGGACAGGCTGAACGCCACGATCTCGTTGGCGGTGGTGGTGCTGTCGTAGCTGTTGCGGTCCTCCGAGCCCAGGAAGAGGGCGTCGGACGACTTGCTGACGGCCAGCTGGCGGCAGCCCTCGACGCTGGTCGAGGGGCACTTGGACTGGTACTTGCCGTTCTCGGTGCTGATCTTGGCGCGCACCGTACCGGTCTTGGCGCTGTCGTCGATGGCCAGGAAGTCGGAGACCCCGGAGCCGGTCGAGTCGCCCGCGTCGAGCCCGATCACCAGCGGATCGGCGGACGCGATGTGCACGTACTCCATGCCCTGCGACACCTTGTACTCGGACTTCACCGCGCCCGTCTTCGGGTTCAGCGTCTGAATCCGGATCTGCGGGTTGTCGTAGTCGCCGCACTGGCGCACCGCGACCAGCTTGGTGTCGCCCCCGCCGTAGCCGCGGTCCTCGCAGTCACCGGTGGACTGCGGCTTCCACAGCTGCTTGCCCGACGTCGACCAGGCCGCGCCGCCGCTGGTGCCGCCCGCGGCGACCGTACCGCCGCCGAGGGTCACCTCGTCGAAGGAGACCTTCTCGTCGCCGTCGCCGACGTCCCGGTGCCAGCGCATCTTGCCGTTCTTCAGGTCCAGCAGCGCGACCTGGTTGCAGCTCGGGTACTTGTCCTCCTTGGAGGGCTTGGCCTCCTCGTAGAGGACCGCGGTCAGACCGTCCTTGTTGACGTGGTCCGAGGACCAGCAGACCGCACCGGCCAGCGGGATCGACCACTTCGCGGAGCCGCCGTCCAGCGGATAGCCGTCGATCTTGTAGACCCCGGCCTTCACGAAGGTGTCGTCGGTGGCCCACATGCCGTCGACGGTGACCTGGTCGTCGACCTTCGGCATGGGGAGCTTGTTGACCAGCCGGGCGTTGACCGTCTTCGGGGCGGGCTTGTTCTTGGTGCCGCCGGTGCTGCCGCTGGTGCTGCTCTGGGTCTGCTTGCCGTTGTCGTCGGCCTGGTTGTTCTTGTCGTCACCGCTGGTGGCGAACCATATGCCGCCGCCGATGACCAGTGCGACCGCGACCACCGCGCTGACGATGACCACCATCCGCTGCCTGGACCGGCCGCCGCCGGGGCCGCCGCCCTGGCCCGGGCCGCCGGGGTACTGGGGCTGGGGCGGGTAGCCGTAGCCCTGCTGGCCGCCGTACTGCTGCTGCCCGTACGGCTGCTGACCGTACGGCGACTGCCCGTACTGCTGCTGGCCGTACGGCTGCTGCCCGTACGGGGACGGGATGCCCGCCGCCTGGGTGGGTTCCGCGTGCACCGACTGCCCCGGGTAGCCGTAGCCGCCCGCGCCCTGCGGGGGCGTCTGCGGCGGCGGGCCGGGGGGCGGCGGAGGCACGACGGGTGGCTGATTCGGATAGCCGTAACCCGGGGGGTCCTGCGGAGCGCCGAAACCGCCCTGCGGCGGCTGGTTGGGCGGCGGAGGCGGTTGTGACATGGGTATTCCTTTGCGGGCGAGCCCATGCGCCGATTCGGCCTCCCCCGCGATCCCGGCGGCCAAACCCCGCCAGGAAGGAGCGAATCGGACATGCGACCCGCCAGTGAGCACCAGGTAAGGCGGGAGTTCTTTCTATCACCCGGTCATGACAAGCCACGGGCCGGTCACAGGCTCATGAAGCAGCTGAGACCGGCCCGTGACGCGACTGTTGCTCACGCGTCGTCGGCCAGTTCCAGCCAGCGCGTCTCCAAATCGTCCCGCTCGCCCGTCAGCTCCCGCAGCTTGGAATCCAGCTCGGCGACCCGGGCGAAGTCCGTGGCGTCCTCGGCGATCCGGGCGTGCAGCGTGGACTCCTGCTCGCTGATGCGGTCCAGCCGCCGCTCGATCTTCTGGAGTTCCTTCTTCGCGGCACGCTGCTCGGCCGCCGACCGCTGCGGCGGCTGTCCGTCGGACGGCGCCTCCGCGGCCTTCTGCTTACCGGAGCCGCCGGACGCGGCGGGGGCCGCCGCCGTGGCCAGCGCCCGCTGGCGCCGCTCCAGGTACTCGTCCACCCCTCGCGGCAGCATGCGCAGCGTGGCGTCGCCCAGCAGGGCGAGCACCCGGTCCGTGGTGCGCTCCAGGAAGTACCGGTCGTGGCTGATGACCACGAGCGAACCCGGCCAGCTGTCGAGCACGTCCTCCAGCTGGGTCAGGGTCTCGATGTCCAGGTCGTTGGTCGGCTCGTCCAGGAACAGCACGTTGGGCTCGTCCATCAGCAGCCGCAGGATCTGCAGCCTGCGCCGCTCACCGCCGGACAGGTCGCCGACCGGCGTCCACTGCTTCTCCTTGGTGAAGCCGAACTTCTCGCACAGCTGGGAGGCGGTCATCTCCTTGCCCTTGCCCAGCTCGACGCGCTGCCGGATCTGCTCGACGGCCTCCAGGACGCGCAGGGTCCGTTCGAGTTCGGTGACCTCCTGCGAGAGGTAGGCGAGCTTCACGGTCTTGCCGACCGTGATCCGTCCGGCCGCGGGCTGCTCTTCGCCCTCGCTGCGCTCGGCCTCGGCCAGCGCGCGCAGCAGCGACGTCTTGCCCGCGCCGTTCACGCCCACCAGGCCGATGCGGTCGCCGGGGCCCAGCTGCCAGGTCAGATGCTTGAGCAGCATCTTCGGCCCGGCGGTGACGGTCACGTCCTCCAGCTCGAAGACGGTCTTGCCGAGGCGGGAGTTGGCGAACTTCATCAGCTCGGCGCTGTCGCGCGGCGGCGGGACGTCCTCGATCAGGGCGTTCGCCGCCTCGATGCGGAAGCGCGGCTTGCTGGTGCGGGCCGGGGCGCCGCGGCGCAGCCAGGCCAGCTCCTTGCGCATCAGGTTCTGCCGCTTGGCCTCCTCGGTGGCGGCGATGCGCTCGCGCTCGGCCCGGGCGAAGACGTAGTCGCTGTAGCCGCCCTCGTACTCGTGCACCGCGCCGCGCTGCACGTCCCACATGCGGGTGCAGACCTGGTCCAGGAACCAGCGGTCGTGGGTGACCACCACCAGCGCGGAGCGGCGGGCCCGCAGATGACGGGCGAGCCAGGAGATGCCCTCGACGTCGAGGTGGTTGGTCGGCTCGTCGAGGACGATCAGGTCCTGCTCGGCGATCAGCAGCTGGGCGAGCGCGATCCGGCGCCGCTCGCCGCCGGACAGCGGGCCGATGACGGTGTCCAGGCCCTGCGGGAAGGCGGGCAGGTCGAGCCCGCCGAACAGCCCGGTGAGGACGTCCCGGATCTTGGCGTCACCCGCCCACTCGTGGTCGGCGAGGTCTCCGATCACCTCGTGCCGGACGGTGGCGGCGGGGTCGAGCGAATCGTGCTGCGTCAGCACGCCGAGGCGCAGACCCCCGTTGTGGGTGACGCGGCCGTCGTCGGCGGGTTCGAGCTTGGCGAGAATCCGGATGAGCGTGGTCTTCCCGTCCCCATTACGGCCGACGACGCCGATCCGGTCCCCCTCGTTCACCCCGAGGGACACCCCGTCCAGCAGTGCACGGGTGCCGTACACCTTGCCGACGGCTTCGACGTTGACCAAGTTGGTGACCATCACACTCCAGATACGCGGATCGACCGACGTCCCAGGGTAGTCGCGTCGGCCGACGCGTACGCCGGGCGGGCTGCCCGCCCGGCTTTTATGCCCGGCTCCTGTGCCCGGCTCTGATGTCCGGCTCTTATGACGTGATGACCGCTGCCCCCGCCGCCGGGCCGGACGCCGTCCGTACCGTGCGGCAGGTGCCGGAGGCCGCCAGCGCGGTGGCCACGGCCCGGGCGGCCTCGGCGTCCTTCGCCAGGAACGCGCAGGTCGGGCCGGAGCCGGAGACCAGCGACGCGAGCGCGCCCGCGTCCGCTCCCGCGCGCAGCGTCTCGGCGAGCGCCGGGCGCAGGGACAGCGCGGCGGGCTGCAGATCGTTGGCCACGGCGGCGGCCAGCGCGGTCGGGTCCCCGGTACTCAGCGCCGTGAGCAGCGCCTCCGACGGCTCGGGGTCGGGGATGGTCGCGACGGTGGCGCCCGCCCCGGTCTCCTCCCGGAGCCGGTCGCACTCCTGGTAGACGGCCGGGGTGGACAGCCCGCCGTCCGCGACCGCGAACACCCAGTGGAACGTGCCGCCCGTCTCCAGCGGCGTCAGCAGCTCCCCCCGGCCCCGGCCGAGGGCCGCCCCGCCGACCAGGCTGAACGGGACGTCACTGCCCAGGTCGGCGCAGAGCGCGAGGAGTTCGGCACGGCTCGTCTCCGTCCCCCACAGCGCGTCGCACGCCAGCAGGGCCCCGGCGGCGTCCGCGCTGCCACCCGCCATGCCGCCCGCGACGGGGATGTCCTTGGTGATGTGCAGGTGGACGTCCGGGGCGAGGCCGTGGTGGGCGGCGAGGGCGATCGCCGCGCGGGCGGCGAGGTTGGTGCGGTCGGCGGGGACCTGTGCGGCGTCGGCCCCCTCGACGGTGATACGGAGGGTTTCGGCCGGGGTGGCCGTGACCTCGTCGTGGAGCCCTACGGCGAGGAAGACGTTGGCCAGGTCGTGAAAGCCGTCGGGGCGCAGGCCGCCGACCGCGAGCTGAACGTTGACCTTCGCGGGGACGCGGGCGGTCACGGAACGGGACACGGGGCTCCTCGGTGAGTTGCGGTGATCCGGCCCGCCCATTGTCCCGCCCCCACCGCCGACGCCTACGGCGGGCCAGCCGCTCGCCCCCGTGCAGGGCCTGGGGCGGAGATGCCCCCAGCCCCTCCGGCGTTTGAGGAGCGGGGGCCGGGGCGGGGCTCCGCCGCGCGGCGGGGCCGCGCATCGGATGCTGTGGGAAGGGGCGGGGTGGGGGATGAAGCCGCCGCAGGCGCCCCGAGGGTCCCGGGATGGGGTCAGGGGGTGGGGGTTTGTTCGGCGATCGCGATGAAGTCCTCCACCGTCAGGGACTCGCCGCGGGCCTGGGGGGAGATGCCTGCCGCCGTCAGGGCGGCTTCGGCGGCGGCCGCCGAGCCCGCCCAGCCGGACAGCGCGGCGCGCAGCGTCTTGCGGCGCTGGGCGAAGGCGGCGTCGACGACGGCGAAGACCTGGTCGCGGGAGGCGGTCGTCGCGAGGGGTTCGGCGCGGCGGGTCAGGGAGACGAGGCCGGAGTCGACGTTCGGGGCGGGCCAGAAGACGCTGCGGCCGATCGCACCCGCGCGCTTGACGTGGGCGTACCAGGCGGCCTTGACCGAGGGCACGCCGTAGACCTTGGAGCCGGGCGGGGCGGCCAGGCGGTCGGCGACCTCGGACTGCACCATCACCAGCGTGCGCTCGATGGTGGGGAAGCGGGCGAGCATGTGGAGCAGGACGGGGACGGCCACGTTGTAGGGGAGGTTCGCGACGAGGGCGGTCGGCGCGGGCCCCGGCAGATCGGTGAGGCGCAGCGCGTCGGCGTGGACGAGCGCGAAGCGGTCGGCGCGCCCGGGCAGCCGGGCGGCCACCGTGGCCGGGAGCGCGGCGGCCAGTACGTCGTCGATCTCGACCGCGGTGACCCGGTCGGCGGCCTCCAGCAGGGCCAGGGTCAGGGAGCCAAGACCGGGGCCGACCTCGACGACGACATCGTCGGGCCGCACCTCGGCGGTGCGCACGATCCGGCGCACCGTGTTGGCGTCGATGACGAAGTTCTGGCCGCGCTGCTTGGTGGGGCGTACGCCGAGGCGGGCCGCGAGGTCGCGGATGTCGGCGGGGCCCAGCAGGGCGTCGGTGGTGCCGGGGTCGGTGGAGCTCACCGGGGAAGTTTACGGGGCGGGGGCGGCGCCGTTCACTGGCGCAGCTTCTGGCCGCAGTGCGGCCAGGGCGCGGAGCCGCGCTGGACGTACAGCTTCTTGGCCCGGAAGGTCTGCTCGGCGGGGGGCGCCTCCTGGGGGCTGCCGTGGCCGCCGAGAGCCTGCCAGGTCTGGCGGTCGAGCTGGTAGAGCCCGCCGTAGCGGCCGGAGCCGTCGACGGCGCCGGGGCGGCCGCCGGATTCGCAGTGCGCCATGGCCTGCCAGTTGAGCCGCTCGGCTCCGGCGACGGCGGTGGGCGGGGTCATGGTGCCGACCCGCACGATCCGGGCCACGGGCGCCCGTACGGTCTCGGTGCGTACCTTTCCGGGCCGCTGCCGTACGCCGTTGACGGTGCGCACCCGGTAGATGGTGCGCAGGGTGCCGGGGTGGCCCTCCCGGGCGACCAGCCGGGTGCCCTTGAAGAGGGTGGGGTCGGCCCGCTGGACGGTCGGGAAGGGGACCGGCGTCTCGCGGATCTCATGGCGGCCGGTGATGCGCATCACCTTCACCGTCTGGCCGTCGCGCGGGTAGCTGTCCCGCGGGACGGACGTCGTGTCGTGGCCGCGCAGGGTGAGCCCGGCCGCGGTGAGCGCTTCGCCGATGGTGGCGGCGTTGGTGCGGACGGGGTGGGGGCGGCCGTCGGCCATGAAGGTGACGGTGCGCTCCGTGCGGACGTCGAGGTCCAGCCCGTGCCGGGTGATGGCGGTGGAGCGGGAGGCCGACAGATAGGCGCCATGGGCGCGTACGCCGAGCTGGCGCAGCGCGCCGTCGACGGTGTGGGCGGTGGTCCACACCCGGCGGCGTTCGCCGTCGACGGTGAGGGTGACGGGGCGGCCGTAGCGGACGGCGATCTCGTCGCCGCTG
>Ga0307508_10002250_pt1 | contig 20571 bp, 20 predicted proteins | sample 9_EM_MG_FD_203089 | JGI IMG/M metagenome (GOLD analysis project Ga0307508, IMG submission 203089) | Populus trichocarpa ectomycorrhiza microbial communities from riparian zone in the Pacific Northwest, United States - 9_EM | ecosystem: Host-associated > Plants > Roots > Unclassified | place...
GACGGATAAGACAATCGAGTAGATGGGGGCGCAGCAGGCCAAAACAACGTGAGAAAGCCATAAAAAGCCATGCCACTAGGCAAGAAGCAAGGAGTTCACCTTGGGGAGAAGGAAGCAGGAGGCCTGCCGTGGTAACAATGAGAAAAGGTAAAGGGAAGCAAGAAACGGCGTAGGGAAACAAACATGATGTGAAAGGGCCTGGAGGTAGAGAGGAAGAGCGGGAACCTGATGCGGTAGAGGGCAGGCAAGCCAAAGTGCCTGAACGAACGTTGGATCAGGAAGAGCATAGGATGGTGCCAAAGACACAAACGAAGATGTATTGGGACTGGAGGAGGACATGAAGAAAAGCGAGGAAGTACACGAGGCCGTGGGGAAGGATGGCGACGGGTCATTTCGATTGTAAAAAGATTAGAGCACGTGAGTATAGTAGATTGATGGCGCTTACAGGCGGGAACTTGCGGCGGAAACACAGAGACGAATTAAGGAGCACAGCCTTGAACACGATTGGGAAGCACTCCTTTGCGCACACAAGAGACGGGGAGGTAGCAAGTGGCAAGTGGTAAGAGGTTGGCAGGTGTGGGTTGCAGCGGCAAGAAGCGAAACAGGAGGGGAATGAATAGAAATGAATGGGAAGGAAGCAGGTATTCAGTAGGAATGAATTGCGAGACACAGCCTTCAATTCTAGTCGATGATTCGGACGCGTACTACTACCCTCTTCTTGCTTACGCAAGAGTCGGGGAAGCGCCGTTAGTCTGTCGGCACAGCCACCATTTTGCGAACTGAATTGATTAAATTGGAAGGTTCGCCCGACAAAACCCTCCTAAACTTCGTTAAGTCGGGGATAGCTTTGACCTGTTGGCAGATCACTGATGTTGGGACTTGCTTGGTCATCTGATTTGCCACGTGCTGCCAGATTATGCGAGGTTTGGCCGGAACCGTGCTGCAGTATTGGTTCGTACGCGTATGGTTCACAAACTGGGACACGTGGAAGTGCGCTGGGCGTGGTTGTTCGTGATCATCGCAGATTCGTACGTATCAATACCCTCCGCACCGACTCCGACTGCGCAGGCTGTGATTGTTTGTTTGTTCAATTCAAATGAGAGCAGCTTCCCGCCCTCTTCCATAAAGTCTTCAAGCTGCTCCCGTTTCACCCCCACAACATGGCTCTTCTAGTGCCACTGGTATTCCTTGCATTGGGGGCTCCTACTATGGCTCAATCATGCGATAATTATGGAGTCTACAGTGCTCAGAACAGAACGTGTGTGTGCCCTCCGGGCTTTGGAGGTGAAACCTGTGCGTTAGCTGCGTGCGGGGGCACAATGTTCCAAGGAACGTCGCGGCAGTATGCCCCAAATGCCACTAGTGGGCTGCAATTTAGCAATATCACTGCGTGCGGTTGCCTGGACGGGTGGTCTGGCCTTGGATGCAATGGCAAGTTATCTCATCGCCTACGTTCTATGTTATTCTTCCCGTTAGAGAAACCGCGTTTCCTGAATTCACCCTTTATCACAGTGTGTCGGACGTCTAGCGCGTGCCAATCTGGTTATACTTCTATTTTTGGCAATAACAGCTCGTCCCCCAATGACATTCCCGGAGCAGCAAATAATACGATCGTCTGCAATACGTCCCCTCGTGTTTACGCTGGTGGAGAACTTAGCTGCGCCGTAGTCAATCCCACATTGGCCGCACTGTACCCTGGCTCCGCAGTGTTAAATATCATTCGAACTTACAACGACTCTCTTGCGCTGGCTCCAAATCTTACGTCGTATGGTGGGAATGGCATGACACATGCCGAACTCTTTTACGAAGGCGAGGAACAATTTTACTGTCAGGCAAACAACTGCGGCGTTCACAGCGATGCTGCATCAAGTACTTGGACTTGCTCCAACTTGAAGTGCGTATGTCGCCCTGGCACCTCTATGTGTGGCGGGACACAAGTAAGCAACTGGGTCAAACTTTACAGCTTCCCGATTTCTCTAAGCAAAGCATTATCTAGGTATTCGATCTCACTGGAGCGATTAACTCTCTATCTGGCACACTCGCGATTAACTGCGACAACCCGTCCTCTAGCTCTTCCGGAGCAAACTGCGCATTTCAACAGGAATTCTTGAATCATATGTTTGGAAACACTGGTCTCCAGCTCTCCGGTTGCCTGTTTGGCGAATGTGTGCGGCAATCTGTCATCGACTATGCCGGTGGCACCAATTCGACTAACTCTAGCGGAGGCGGGTCTAGCCTAAGTGGAGGCGTTATCGCTGGTATAGCAGTTGTGGGTGCTCTGGTACTGGCCGTATTCGTGCTGCTGCTCATCGGCTGGGGACTGCAACGACGAGCCAGAGAGCGCGGCGCGGAGGCCAACGCCGGAGGGTCAGATAACGAAGGGAAAACCAGTCCAGCTGCGGGATTGCGTTGGACGAACATTTCTTTACATGTTCCATTCAGATCTGGCACGTGGGCATCACTCTTCGAAGGAAGTTCGCCTTCTATTCCAGCTCCGGAAAGCGGACTTGCAGGATACAAGACGATTCTCTATGGTATCTCTGGCCGAGTTGCTGCTGGCGAAATGCTCGCGATTCTCGGTCCCAGCGGTGCTGGAAAGACTTCTCTTGTGGATATACTGTCAGGGCAAGATAAGCAGGGGATCGTTGAAGGACAGATGTCGTTCTTCTTTGCTTCTGGAGGTAGTGATGACGTCGACGCACTCGAGCGAAACCCTCGCATTGGATACGTCGATCAGGTTTGTTTCAACTACGTACAACTTCCTGTCTTGTTAACTTGCACATTCACCAGTCGGATGTTTTGCCGGGAACCCTCACAGTCTATGAGGCTCTGCTTTTTGCCGCACGTCTCAGACTTCCGGAGTGGATGCCCCTCGCCGAGAAAAAATCACACGTGTTACTTGTTATGGAGCAACTCGGACTTTCCGCACTCGCCGATACACGCATTGGAGACGAACGACATCGTGGATTATCCGGTGGCGAGAAGCGGCGGGTCAGCATCGGCCTGGAACTGGTCGCGAAACCAGATGTACTTATTTTGGATGAACCAGTGAGCTCTTCCAGAGAATGACATCTTCTCGTGGCCTCATACATTTGAATTCCAAAGACATCTGGATTAGATTCTTTCTCGGCACTCAAGGTCGCCAAGGTGCTGCGTGACCTAGCGCACGATCCCACCAGTCCAACCACAGTCATCGCGTCGATACATCAGCCCAGCTCGCATCTATATCTTACCTTCGATTCCGTATTGGTGCTCTCGGGAGGTGGTGAATTGTATTTCGGACCAGGGGGATCGGCACCACTTGAGACACTCACATCTAAAGGATACCCACCTTGCCCACCGGAGTGCTCGATCCCTGATCACCTATTAAACTTGGCGTCGGATTCCGAGGCACAAAGCAATTCTGCTATTCATGTTGCTGGAGGTGTCCCCGCGGCAGGCCCTCAGTCTGGCGGTGCAGCGTCGAAGACAGAGCTTCTCGATGGCTTGATTGGTAGGGAATCGAGGTTCTCACATGTTGCTAAGCAGAGAGATGCCCCTTTGGCAGCAACGTTTTTGACGCAATTTGAAGTATTATGCGGACGTGAATGGAAAAATCTCTTGAGAGACAAGACACTGTTTGTCACTCATTTCATCGTCGCCGCAGTCCTGGGCATATTTTGTGGTAAGTAGTCATTGCTATGCTATCTTGTCCGGTGTCTGAACAGGCATTTCATTACCATGGTGAATCTGCAGGCGGCCTATACTATAAGGTTTGGATCATGTCAATGTTGATAGGTTGATTGGTAACTGACTCATTTTCGTAACTTAAGACTGGAAAGACCATAGCTGGATTCCAATCCCGTGTTGGCTGTCTTTTCTTCCTGGTATGCCAACGGAACCGTTTTCCTTTTCGGCGAAGCGTAATTGTGTCCATTGTCATAGGGTTCATTCCTGGCGTTCTCGTCGCTCAGTGCACTCTTCAATTTCGTTGAAGTTCGCTCGCTCTTCTTGAGGGAGCGTGCAGGCCGCTATTATAGGCATGGGAACTTACCAGTGTTTAGCTATCAACTCTTTTGACGCCATTTTTTTCCTGTTCTTAGTCCGGCGGCGTGGCTCTCGGCGCGCATCGTCTTCGATATTGTGCCACTGCGTTTGATCCCTACCATTATTGTGTCCACTATGTAAGCGGCCGCCTCCATCTCGGCTGTTCCAACTGACTGCGCAACGCAGTGTCTACTGGATGGCAGGCTTGTCTCCCCATGCCGACCGCTTCTTTAAATTCTTATTCATCCTGGTACTATATTCGCTTGCAATGGTCCAATTCGTAAGTGATACTCTCCGGATATATATAAACCAACTCGATCTCATATCGTATTGCAGAATTTTGCATTGGCCGCTCTCCTCAGAAATGGCGGTGTCGCCATCCTGTTATCTTCTCTTTGGAATTTATACATGATGACATTTGCAGGATTTTGTGAGTTTTTTTTGGCTTCTCATTACGAGTGCCTGCCCTTACATGGAGTGGATGATTGTCTATGTAGTCGTGCACTTAACGTCTATCCCTCCGGTTCTACGCTGGCTTCAGTATTTCAGTATACTGAAGTACTGTCTCGAAGCACTCGCCATCAACGAGATCAATTCCGGCCTCTCGATACAAGATACATTACAAGGTGTTCCTGTCGACGTGTCTGCGCTCGTCATCATGAAACTCGTGCGTCATCTTTTTGAAGGTTGAGTCGACCGACATATCCGCTGACAACCTGTCATACCTGGCAGTTATTTGGCTTTGAAACAAATGCTTACTACCGGGATGCTTTAGTTATTTTCGCTTTCATAGCCGGGTTCACTGTAATCGGTTTCGTGGCGTTATTCGTGAAGTTAAAAGAGAGACGATGAGGATGTGAGGATTGCACATTTTGGACATTATCTCATTCTGTTATCTGTTCTTGGGATATCATCTATACGATTTACGATCTTATACACCTCAGCCTCCGTTGCACCATACCGTACCATATCAGCCTCAATACATAGCTTCGAATTCTGTCCAGAATCCCCCCTATTCCCAATTTAGACGCATTACTTGTACGTGTGAACTATAGCGGCCTACCTCGCTGCACTGCATGCTGCACGATGATTTCTGCTCTCGAGATGGGAACGACGTGCGCGCCACGACTCTCTGACAGTAAGGTGGAAACGTCTCGTTCTAGGCTCCGCGATGCCGGCTACTGATGCGTATTTGAGCCTCGGAGGCATGGGTGATCATCTCTGTGAGATAAAATGGAAGGCGTTGCAGGTGAGCCGGGCACGTCGCGTTGTATTTGCACATGTTTCGGATTGTATTCGTCGGTGCGCCTCAATTCTGATTCGTTGGGTGGATGCACAACGCTGCTCTTTTGTCTTCTTATCGCAGGTGTCGCGCCATAAAAACTCGACCATGCCTCGCGATCCCCCCCCATTTTGCTCCTAGACCTCGTTGAACGCTAGGAATGGCAGACATCTTGGAGTACTTGTCGCGAGACCATCGCATCACATTCGAGAGTACGCCATCAAATGTGCACACATGGTGACATGGAAACCTTATCCCCTTTTGCAGCAATAGATCAAATTAGGATGGTCCCTCGCCCAGATCTTCCTCCTCAGGAGCAGCTGCGCGCCTCACTTCGTTTTCGCGAGGCAGAGGCTGTCCTTCGTACACGAGTTGGAGTCCATGTCACTGCGCTGGCGCGTCTGGCGAACCAAATCAACAGTGCGGTTGAACGTGGCCAGAAAAGTACAAATCCTGCTAGAAAACGTTTCGATGGTGTTCATAGCATTGGCTATCTTATTGGCTCCACGCGACAACACGCTCAAGCGCTGAAATTTATGGCGGATTTAGTAGACAAGATTCGAACCCTTATAAGTCGAGCGGAAGCTTTCACGAGAGACGAATACAAGTTCGAACATTGCCTCGATTATTACCTGAAGCTGGATAAGATGTTGTCCGAATTGACGAGGTATTGCGCGTTCGAGAAATGCCTGCTTAATTGGCTGCTAATGTAATGATGCATGGGTAGCCTGATCACCGACGAGGTTAGGAGGTCTCCAGCTTGTAGGCTTGACTCCCTCAGTTCAACAACGCTGTACGATGCTATCATTAGCTTCGTCAATGCCTTGTCAGGCCCTGTGGAAGAAGCGACGGTATCGATTTCCTTACCAGCTAGTGGCTCCCCGCTGTCATACTCATATGTGTGATTTGTCAGCAAAATATCGCGGACGAGAAGCGTCTTCGTGACGCGACGGTTCGGCGTTTGGATTCCCCACCTTGCCCACCAACTCGTGTGGCAAGTGCAATGTTCCTCGCGTGTCTGATTATTCATTGACTCGATTGCTGAACGTTATTCCAGATCAAACGGGCGGATTGTTACGAACAGGCGAATCCTCGCTTGCGCGCACTATGCAACAAGTTACGTGACGATCTCAAGAGCACTACAACGTGGGAATTCTCCCTTGGTGACATCTGTACGCGGCTCGAGGGTCTCCATCACGAATCTATGTCTCTTGGTCCCGTCCTTAGTATCTCTCTGCACCGCCGAACCGACTCTCTTGATCGCGAGATGGTCCTCATTGAATTTGGTGGGGGAGCCCTTGGTTCGGCTTGGGTGCGTGTTGAACGCTCGGCTCACTGGACACAGTTTGGTTACGACGATTTGCTTCCACACGACTGTGTGGCGCGTGCTTGGCTCGGGGATACCATGATACTTTCCTGTGATCATGACTACCTAAGTCAGCCATCCTACTACGTCGAGGTTTGCGTGGCCCGATATTGGCTAAACGGGCGGTCGATGCACCTGGATGGCATTAGCGACTTGATCGTGGAGGTTGCAAACGAGAACGTGTCATGCGAGCTCCTCGAAGAGGATTGCCAGTCGTTCGCTCGGCGACTCTTTCATCGTTTGGCGGATGCCGAACCAGGTGCGCTGAATTCGGTGACTTGGAGAGGCAGGCGTTGTTCTCTCGAGGATGTAATGAGCAGCATCCATCGATATACATGGTACACCCCTGGCGTCGTATCAAGAAACTTACAATCTGGCGAGAGCCAGGCGGCTATCCTGCTTGAAGTTGCATGTTTGCAGCTTCTCCGCAGCCAACCTTCCAGCGCAAGGCTCGCTATGGAAGTGGCTATTGATGTCGCTGCGTCCGACCAGCACTCTGCTCGCTTTCTGCCAGAATGCTATTGGATTCTGTCTCACGCCTATCAGGCGCTTGGGGATCCTTCTGTTGCATTGGAATTCGCGATGAAAGCTTTTAATGATTCGTTTTCGAGTGCTCGAAGGGGGGATTTCGGTATCTGGCTTGCATTATGCAAGTCGGTCGTGAATCCCGCGTCAAATATCAAGGACGCTCTTCTGGAATCTCTTACCATCCTTAGGCACAGGTCCGAGGAAACAGGATATTTGGAAGACAAGGCTGCATACGTACGCAGCCTTTGCGTCCTCAGCGACTTGTGTCGAAAAGAGTCCGAGCTCTACCAGCAGATCAAGGATAAGGGCGGTGCTTCTCAGTACGCGGCATCACGCGCAATTGAGTACGGAGAGGAGGCCCTCGAGCTGGCTCAGGACATGTACACTGGATACCTTATCGTCTCTCGCTTATCCCTCGCTCGAGCTAATGTGGCGCTGGCCGAAGCCGATTGTGATGGATATAATCGTCAATTGCTCCTTCTCCGTGAGGCAAGCAAGGTCTTAGGAATAGACGAAGGGCGTGTCTGGACGATAGAAGTAGAACTTGTTGCTGACGTTGTTTTATTGCATGGCAGTATAGCTGCAGCCGCTGCATCTGAGCAAGGAGAGGATCTATCTCTGTTGATGGAAGCAAGAAGTGCACTAGACTACGGAATTCGTCATTGCCACTCCAAGGGCATACGCGGCGATGCGATGGTCGATCTTATTCGGTTTCACAACGATATCAACAACGTCATTCGTTGCCAAAGTGCAGAGGATGTGGACGCTCCGGAAAGGCAAGAGTCGCACGGACTGGATAAGCGGGTATGGCGGGGACTCGGTTTCTTGTCATGGCTATTGCCGAAAGGGCTGAAATGATGGAATATGCAGATTAGGGAGTTGTTGACATGCTATTGTTTATTTTGTATGTGTACCGCCCTTCGGATCACACACGAGTCAATACACAACTCAACCCCAATGCGTCTTCGCCGAACCGAAAGAAAAGGCTACAATGGCGTCACTACCAGCACACATGGTGAAGGGCCACTTCCCGTACATCACTATCGTGCGCGCGTGCGCACGATGATTAGTGCTTGCTTCATTGGTGTGGTGCTGGCTCTGGCCTCCACTCAGCGCCTGAGGCGCGACCACCTCCCTGCCACATATGCAGTCTGCTCTCGAGAGCGTAATGCAATATATACCGTTGACTTAAATGCGCCTAATGTTCAATGTGTGGTGGTGTCCAACGACCTCATCGTGGATCGCGGTTCTGTAGAAGAAATTCGGAGCAGGAGGGGAGATCAAGATACAACCGGCCGTTGGTCACAACTTCTTTACTGGCCTTGGACCAAGCTTGTTCGCTCTGGGACTAAAATATACTACCTGGAACCCGGCGAAGCTATGTATCCTGGTTTCGCCGATGCTCACGCTCATATTCTCTGTTTGTGTTCAATTTCACACAAGTCTGAAATGGAAATCGTGACAATTGCTATGATAACACAGACTACGGGCAATCTAAGCAGTTACCGTTATATGGGTCATCTTCCACAAAAGGTGCGCACCATGCTGCCAAAAATTGCCGCCGCTGAAGTACCCCATTCGGGTCATTCAGACGTCATCGATAGGACTACGTCATATGTTTTCGATCATAAAGATATTTTTAAAGACCCATCAATCTGGATCGAAGGTCAAGGATGGGACCAGAATGTGTGGCCCAACCAAACATTTCCAACAGCTGTGAGTTATTTTGCCTTCAGTCATTAACCATCCGTGGACTCATCGATAACGTTGTGTTCGCATTATCAGGCAGACCTGGACGTCGTGAGAATTATATGCAATTTGACGTCCTCTTTCCACGCATATGCAAACTCACAATCGTTTCCACAGGATGTTCTCAGGGAAAGACCTATCGTATTATATAGGGTGGATAGACACGCATCATGGGTGTCGCAGAAAGTGTTGGACCTACTAGATCCTTTACCAGATAAGGTAGAGGGCGGGGAAATAGTGCGCAATGCGGAGGGACAGCCAACGGGTATACGCCAACTTTTTGCAACGCACTTTTCGGTGGTCACTGACCATTTGGGTTGGCTCAGGCGTTTTCATAGACAGCGCAATGCTGCTTATTGGTATGTCCATCTTGCAATGATCACTCCAACTCGTAGGTCGTCTAAGGCGGACTTCTCAGAGGCTATCAAGCCGGTTTGGAACGATGAAGAGATGCTCCCTTTTTTTCAAACTGCCATGGCGGACGCGGTTCAGTTTGGACTCACGTCGAGTGTGTTGAAATGCTCAACATATGTTATTCATTCCCGTTAACTGTGCAAACGTCAGTACACGATGCAAGCACCTTCCCATTTATGCTTGATTTCTTCAAAAGGTGCGCGGATACCCGTCATCTTGTGCTGTTCTCACCCAAACGCCGTTTGATTCCTATAGAATGGCGGATAGAAACTCGCTTCCGGTACGTCACTCGTCTAGATCGTTTCTTGTTGGGAGATTGAGGCGCCACGAAGATAAGACTCTACGCAATGGTTCATCTTGACGAGAGTACCTACTGGGGCGACAAGTTTGAGCAGTTCCAACACACTTCAGGAAAGCTTACAGTGAAGAGTGTCAAGCTGTTCACAGATGGTATGAATCATCGATGGATATCCTCCTTCGGAGTCTGAACTCTAGTGAAGGCGCTCTCGGGAGTTTCGGAGCCGCTCTTCTGGAACCATACTCTGATCAACCTACAACGCAAGGGATCCTGATATATCCGGAAGGCACGACCATGGAGTTGGTGGAGCAGTTCGTAAAAAATGTGAGGTTTTGTATGGTCACAATGTCTATCGTAGCTCACTGATCCATGCGCATAGGGCTGGCAAACAGTTCGTGATTTCGCCCCTCGCCTCAGTTTAGCTGCTGAACTGTTCGGTTGTCTTTACTAGAATGTGCATTGTATTGGCGTACGTCCTCCCGTAACTACACAGCCACCCCGAGTCGTGGATATCTTACTATAGATATCCGCTTAGGATCGAGCCAATCGGATCGTTTTAGACGCATTCGAGCGCTCCATCAATTTCTGGAATACTTCTTCTGGGAGGCATCGAATTGAACATGCACAGATTTTGTCGCAACGGGACATCCTTCGCTTCCGTGAATTAGATGGTACGTTACAGCAGGATCACACATGTTTCGAATCGCTGATTGGACAACCTAGTTATCGCCAGCATGCAGCCAACACATGCGACGTCTGACATGGAGTATGCGGAGCGACGACTCGTGAGTCATAGCCAATTGTTGCCTTGGCATTTAATCAAGCACTCTCACTTCTCAGGGACCTGAGCGCATCAAGGGGTCCTATGCTTGGCAGTCCTTACTAAGGTGCCACATCTCCGTGATTTGTCTTTTTCATTTGTGATTCATTTCCACGGCGATTAAACACTATAGAAGCGGCGCACGGCTCGTCATTGGCTCCGACGCCCCAGTCGAAGGCTTGAATCCCTTGCTCGGGTTCTATGCTGCTGTGTCGCGTCTCGCACCTGATGGGACGTCACCCCATGGTTCCGGAGGCTGGTGCGCACATCCTTTCGAGATACATTTTCCGGGAACTAACACATAAAATTATATATCAACAGGTACCCAGAGGAGCGCATTACTCGTAGCCAGGCGCTTCGGGGAATGACCATTGATGCTGCTTACGCTTCATTCTCAGAGTCTAGTGTTGGCTCCTTCGAAATCGGCAAAAAGGCCGACTTTGTGGTCCTTTCACAGGACATCATGCACATCCCACTCCACGAGATCTTGAAGACCAAAGTCAAGGCGACGGCTGTGGACGGACGATTGGTTTATGGGCGCCTGTGAACAATATAAGGGGTGAAACAATATAATGCGACGCGCGCCTCTTTCTGAAACTCAGTCATCTCGGTATTTTTCGTCCGCCTTTCAGTTTGGCAACCGTTGGCACCGTAACCAGACGCGGCCGACACGCTCTGCGTCGCAATTATGATTCCCTTGCACCACCAGAATGACGAAATATGAGCCGTTCAACCTGCAACCATTGTATCACTCCAGGTTGATCCTCTCGGCCGGCCTTGCGCCTCTGTGGTTGTAAGCAGCCCTCCCCGCCTGATGCCTATGTCGACACCCTTCGGCGACCCGCTGTGTTCATTCTTGTGTTTTTACCAACACGACTCCTGCAAAATCACATTTATAATCATTATTAGACAGTCTCGGGCAACTGCGGGCGAGTGTCTCGAGTCATCAAGATGCAAATCATTGCGTGGTGGATCCATTACGCACGCCCGTTGGCCTTGTCGGAAAAAGGTTTCAATGTCAAAGTCAATCGGCAATGCCACGATCCGTTGCGCCTCGCAACAAAGGCTTCAAGCCAGCATTTCAATGGGCCTATTGCTACGTGGGAAGTGCAAAGATTTTGAGGGTGTAAGTGGTTCAAAGCGCTTCAAATGCAAAATGGATGATTTGATATAGTTCAAATGGTAAATGATGTTGACCAACTCAGCTTATAAATTTTCCAACCACAGAAAGCTTTGCGTTCACCAGAGTTTTGACATGCTGACCCCGTTATCGTCGCACCGGTTGCCTTGGGCATTTGTGATGACCGCTTTAATCTGGCACGGGTACACGGATTAGTGCCCTTGAAACCGCGGGGATGCAACGACAGTCCCCTGCGCTGCCATCAAGGCGCGCAGGCGTCAAAACACGTGCTGGCTGAGGCGAGTAGCTGTCACCAGCAGACAAGGAACTGACCAAGGCCTTCTCATGAGGCCCAATCGGCGCTGCGAGTACGATCGACAATCATATCCCGGTCAAGTCGCAAATCGCATGTTTGCCCCACTGCCCGCCTTATTGGTCAAATTGTGTTGCGATGCTGGCAAAATTGCCATAATTGGCAGAATGGCTCAGGCGAATGTCCGAAATCGGCTAACTCACCATCCCTGAGCAATGAGGTTTCAGTTGTTCTTTAAGTCGTTTTTAGTTATCCATGACAACGAAGTTCCGGTTCTGGGCATAAGAGCTGGTTCTGCCTGTCCCCTTCCCGTACGCCGATCACTCATTCTGATCGTTCATGGCTATCCCCAAGTTCAGCTGGAGCTTCAAAAATGCGCCTGCCGGCCCATTTTCTGAGAATGTCTCGTTCTCAACAGGGCTCTTCATCGACAACCAGTTCGTGGCCGCTGCAGACGGCGGCGTGATCGAGTACGCGTCTTTCCACGTATTTTGACAGGCATCGTACACATTTCCTGACCAACTACCCACCATACGCAGCCTTGTGAACCCCGCTACAGGCAAGAAGATCGGAGAAATCTCTGGGGCCACAGATAAGGATGTCGATCTGGCTGTCAAGGCGGCGCAGAAAGCCTTTGAGACTTCATGGGGTCGCAACACCCCCGGCACTGAACGCGGAAAGCTCATGCTGAAACTTGCTACGCTTATCGAAGAGCACGCAGACGAGCTCGCGGCTATCGAGACTCTCAACTCCGGTGAGCGCTCACGCGGTTGCTTGTTTCACTTGGCGCGAACTGAATGCTCACCGCTTTTGGAAACATGCAGGTGTCACTTTGTTCTTCGCGAGGTTCATCAGCGTTCGCATCGCTGCTGAAGTATTAAGATACTATAGCGGATGGGCAGACAAAATTCATGGAAAGACTATGGAAGGTGTGCTACAACGATTTGTTGTTTGAGTGCCATCGACTCATCACCTTTAAATCCTTTCTGTGACCAGTGAACGAGAGCAAAGTAGCGTACACGAGAGCGGAGCCGTGAGTGACTGCAAGTCGATTTTTACATCTCCAATAGCCTCAACCGGGCCTACTATGTATCCTTGCAGAATCGGTGTCGTCGGCGCCATCATTCCCTGGAATGCCCCCCTTGCCATGGCCAGCCTTAAAATCGCACCAGCGCTGGCAACGGGTAATACTATAATATTGAAACCTTCGGAAATCACACCCCTGACCGCCCTGAAGCTCGGGGAGCTCATCACCGAAGCCGGATTCCCTCCGGGAGTCATTAATGTCCTCCCAGGCTATGGGAACACCTGTGGGGCCGCCATAGCTAGCCACATGGGTGTTGGAAAGATTGCTTTCACAGGCAGTAAGACTTAAACATTACAAATCCTTCCCATCATTTAATCGTCATGTACCAGGTACCCTTGTTGGGAGGCATATTATGAAGGCAGCCGCAGAATCCAACCTGAAGAAAGTATCCCTTGAACTCGGTGGCAAGTCTCCCAGCGTTGTGCTCCCTGATGCCAATGTTACTGAGGCAGCCAAGTGGGCGGCATTCGGCATCATGTGCGTTGCTCAAGCTCGTGGAAACATCAACAATCCGCTCATATCACGCTAATTGTCCGAAATGACAGGGTTAACATGGGCCAGATGTGCTGCGCTGGCTCGCGCGTCTACGTGCACGAATCCATCTACGATGCTTTCATGAAGGAATTCATGACCATTGTCAAGCATTTGCCCGTCGGAGACCCATTCTCCCCCAATACGTTCAATGGGCCTCAGGTTTCCAAGACACACTTTGATGTCGGTATCATCACTGTTTTCTTCCGATCCATGATCTAATTTTAATATGCATCTCCGAAATCGTCCAGAGAATCATCTCCTTCATTGATGTCGGGAAGAAGGAAGGCGCAACACTCGAGTGCGGCGGGAAGCAGAGCGGATCCGAGGGTTACTTTATTGAGCCAACCGTCTTTACGGACATCAAACCTGAAATGACGATCGTTCAAGAAGAGATCTTTGGGCCTGGTAAGTCTTCTCGTACTGTACCGGCTGAAGCTAACAACCTTACTGTTTCTTTTAATCCGAAACTTTAGTGGTAGTTGTGGCGAAGTTTAGCACGGAAGAGGATCTAATACAGCTGGCGAACAAAAGCCCATATGGTCTCGCTGCCGCTGTATTCTCACGAGACGTCTCCCGTGCTTTGACGATCGCAAATAAACTGGAAGCAGGTACCGTTTGGATCAACTCACATTCCATGATTGAGGTAAACGTTCCCTTTGGAGGGTTTAAGCGTACGTATTGCCTTGTCCTACTATCTCCCAGTTTTTCTTCTGACGTTCATTTCCATATTTGGGTTGTGTGATTGTTTTAGAATCTGGCGTGGGTCGCGAGTATGGCGAGGACTCATTGAAAGAGTATCTCGAAATCAAGGCCGTTCATGTCAACCTTACTGCCCCGCCTCCGATCTAAGCCACGAAGAATTATGTTGCAACAAACCTAGCGCGCTATCTTGACTCAGCATGTGATTTGTACATTACTTTGTGTCCAACTCCTCGAATACACAATAAATGAACTATGGAATGCATCGCCAGTTTCCGTATGGTGACAACTTCATACGATATAGTCAGTTTACAAATTGAACATACAAGGAATACAAAAACGAAAACGACTTGTGGGGTTGGTAGCAGGCTCCACTCGAAGGTGGCGGAGACATGAGGCGCGCTTCAGCCAAAAAGTGTCTGGTCATGCGGTGCTCCAAATAGACCTTGCTTCCAACTGCCTGGCTCTTTCCAATCTTTGAGGCACAACGAAAAGACCCGCAGAAGGAAAAGGCAAAACATCACAGTTAGGAGTGTAATAATTCAGCATACGCCATACCGAAAGGATGAATGATCCATACCGAATTGATCCGCTATGCCAAGAGCTCGGGCAGTGATAGTGGCCATTACCGCAGCGTCCTCACGATTATCGCCCTCTAGTACATATTGTATTATTGTGGCGGCAGGTGGCACCGCGGAATTTGAGTGGAAGGCGCGCAGCACCGGGACCGTTAACCCAGACGAAGGCAGTGCGAACGATTCAGAAGATCGAGGAGATGAAAAAGGGTGCGGAGACCCGGCCGGAAGGTATGAAGGCACAAGCGTAGTTAAATTAGATACAGTTGCATCTTGCTTCTGACCTTCAGAGGCGAGGAGATAATATGCTGGTGCTCTGGGACGCAAGGGTCACTCGAGCTCAGATGCAGCAGTCAAACGGTAGAAAATTTAACGTACATCATATGCGCATCTGTACGATTTGTCAAGTCAACACCTGTCAGGAGAAGGATCGAGGAAAACTTCCGTGTGATCACGAATTGGACGAAAGACTCTATGAATTCTCGTTTCCGAGCCTTCTTGCGTCAGCATAACGCTATGAGAACGAAAATATGTATTCGGCAGTTACCTTCATCACAGGGGAGCGTTGCTGGAGAAGGCAATATGGATAATTTCCTCCAGGCTTGCTGAATAGTTCTAGAGGTGTAGTGATTCCCACTTCCCCGTCTTCTCGGCCGCCGGCAACTGGGATAAGATATTTAGCTAGCCCGCCCAGGACTTCGACACGTTCCAGGCCGAGCGACGAGATTAATAAATCGACAGCCAGTTGTGGAAGGTTGGCAGTGGACACCATCGGCTTAGCACAAACAATTCAATAAGGTCGTTGAGCGTATAATTGATTCTCTTACGACGACAAGGACCAGTCCTTGTGTCCGGAAAGCACTCTCGGATGTCATGGCGGTGGATTACGCGTACTCAATTGCCCTCGATCCGTGTCTCGACGTCCACAATGGCAAATATGTCCTCGATCCGTTTTTTCTCGCTGGAGCCACTTCAACTCGACCTCATCGCGAACCAATCGGACTCAGCGGATGAGTCGTTACAATGTCTCAGCAATCGTCTGGTGCAAATGCATGAACTCGACTTCACCAATGAGTTCCGCGACGCTCCGTCGCAACAGTCGTCCATTCTCGAACAGGTACATCTGCGCAGCAGCGATTCTTATCGTAGTCAACTTCGAGCCTTCAACGGTTGCTCTGGCACAGATATTGAAATCCCAAACGCCTCCTTCCGCCATTCTAACGTCCCAGAAAGCTACGCGACGGCGGAGCGCTTCTATAGCTGCTGCCACAGCTGCGTCGCAATCTCTGACGGCCACCATCGCTCGAATATGTAATTTAAAGACATTTTTCTGGCGAGATACATGTCTAAAGGATATATCTGCATCTGGTGCGCGGTTGTAATGGACAGCTCAGGCGTGCTGTTTTGTCTCCTCAACTTGTTTTGTTACAGTGCAGCAAATCGATGTACGAAATGAACAAGCGCGGCTTCTCCCACTCCAATATCGCCTGATTATGGCGCGACTTCAAGAAGACTTGTCTTCAGCCGCCGCCCAATATATCAGGTGAGCCGACCAGTTGTGGGAACTAGTTGCATCGGTGTTGACCGGTTGCCTTGTTGTCCCTAATACAGCTTCTATAACTGCATATGGCTCATACTAAATGATATTATTGTGGGGTACGCCTTCGGGATATTTTTGCGCGAGAACAGCGTTATTCTAGGTCGCTTGCTCAGCACCTACGCTGAGGTGTGAGCATATATTCAACAATACACCGGCGTTCGGTCTTACAGGATCATTATCTAGCAACTCACCGTATTACTTGTCCGCCATAGTCTCGTTTGGATGGACGATTGGCCTGTTGGCCTCAAGCTTAACACCGAACTTAGTCGTTTCTTCTGCTTATCATATTTGGGCATCACAGATGGCTGGCATTGTAAGCGATCGTTTCTCCCATATTCTCTCGAAGTTCTCCTCCCTTATGCTCGTGGAATGTGCTGACCATGTATGTGCTGCAGCTATCTTGACCAGGTTGTCACCTTATTTCCCCTCCTTCATTTATCTTCTGGGATGCATGTGGCCGCTTGGGCTCACCATGATGCTCTCATTGGCATCAGATCTACTGAGCGCGATCACGGCGTCGCTGTACGGGTCATACCTGGTAGCAACGGGAATCTTTCGAGTTCAATTGGCGGCCGTGGGCTCACTGTGGAGGCTTTTCCGAGGTATCTTGCACGAATGTCGTCATATATTGCCTCTAAGTCATCGGTTTGGTACTAGGCAAGCGACGAAATGTTCTACAGAATCGCACCGATTCATGGGACTACGATATGGATCAGTTGCTATTGGGAACGATCCTTTTCACACTACTTGCTTTCCTCTTCCCAACCGTTGGTGCCTATTACCTCTTCTTTGCCCTGGTAGGTATCTTTGAGCGCAGCGAGAGTGAAGTGTGACGATCCTACGTTCTGATTGTCCGTTCATGGCACAGATTCGCCTTGTTGTTATTCTAACGCATGCAACATTGGAGACGGCACTAGCTTTTATGAACCACTTTCCTTTATTTGCCATCATGCTGAGGCTGAAGGACCCTTCCAGATTGCCAGGTGTGTGATTCAGTTACCACATTCTGACGAAATTGAGTGATCGAAATTTATCTTGATTTAGGCGGCGTGTATATTGCGCTGGAGGGAGATCCTCCCCGACCAGTCATCAAGGTAAGATGAATATTTCGGTGCTTACGCCGTCAAGTCCCGGTCTCACTGCATCTGACAACTGCCGAAATCCCCACCTTGCAACTGCTCTACATCTCAGAATGTCCCGATTCCCTTTGGACGAATATTTTACCAGCATTGTACGTCCGTAGCCTTCAATTTGTGTCTCACATGCACTAATTTCGCTGCTTCATCAAGTGCGAGTCTGGTCTAACCTCACCGCGCACTATAGTCCCATTCGATTATTGCGCTTCTTGTTAACCGGGGGATTTATTACTCCTATTGAGCGATATTCGATTCGATACGATGCTAGAGATTCAACATCGCGTAAGACGTGATGACGCATAACCCTCGATTCTGCCGTCTACATGTTTCAATTACTTATTATTCCTTTTATTGGAGTTCCCGTGTTCATCGATGTTTGCTGGCCGATATTGCGGTAGTTTCCGCCGGTGCTCGATGCGTGGGCCATCAAAAAGGAATTTGATTGCGTCCATGTGCGACTGCCACGGCCACATGTTCCGCTCTGTCCCCCTGTCAGCGTAACAATATAGGAATGCTCGGAGTTCTCGTTGGGAGGTATGTTGGTTTCAGGCAATGCAACATTATATTTCTGTCAGAACGTGAAGGCCACCGTGGAACCCTAGGAGCGATCGCATGAGTTAGCGCGATTTTCCTCTGCTTCAGTTTCCCGTCATGAATTATTATATTAGTGTTTATTCCATTTACATGTACTTCACATATTTTCCGCCCTCATCTTCCTTTGGATCTAGTCTGTAAATGTGCAATCTGTGTCGTCTTCACGTCCTACCTATTTTGAGATCCCAGTCTGTCTTTCTAACTGAATCGTACTACTAGAAAAGGCGCCGATCGACAGGAAGAGAACATGACCTTATACTGCGTGCAATATGCGCATTTGATAACGCGCTGGTGGGCTGGCGGCAAAGTATAAATCCTTCCAAATTTATACTTTCGATTTAGGGATCACAAGCGTGAGTATGCGCCCATAGACACTTGATCATGCATGCATGTTATCTTCACGTCCTGTGGCGGTTAAGGCTGGCAGGAGCTTCACCGTATCGTGTGATGCGCATTCGACGGAACAGGGGTTGTATAAATCCCCCGCATGCAGTCGATGTAGTCGATGTAGTAGGCCTTTCGCACATCTAATAAGCCAAGAGAGTGGTTCAACAAGGCAAAGGAACGGAAGATACAGCACGACTGTTGGAGAGCAGTTATTGAGGAATAGAGTGAGATCAACCCAAAGTATACTAGTAGTAAACAATCGCGTCGCTCAAATAAGGCCTAAATGGCTCAAATCACCCGCAAACCAAATCATCAGTTGGACTCAAATGCAACTTTTGGACCTCCAGAGGTACAAATATCCGTTTGGCCCATCCAAACCGCCGTACTTTTTGAAATATTGCGACATATCAAACACGAGTCCGCCGTCACGGTCTGGACCCTAATGGCCACGAATCCCGATCGCTGCCGTTTGTACGTATTGGGTCCGCCGCACCCCGGCCAGCGCCTTGGTGATCCCGCATCATCCCCTAGCGAGCGTTCCTTCACTGCTCCTTCACAGATCTCATAGCATAGAATGCATGATATGCCTGGTGTAAGAATTGGTTTTGGTGCATAGTTCAAATTTAACAATAAAAAAGGTAAAATCAGTCGGGGATGAGAACATGGCCTACGCACTCCAAAGGAGTTCCAAGCGTCCCAATCAGGGAGCGCACTTGTTGCTCAATGGCTCAATTAGCTAATTACTGGGATTGTAGTTGAATTACCAATTTCACACGTCTAATCGAGCCAGGGCTTGTAAGTATCCACATATGGCTCACCAACAGAGCGGCGCAGCGCGTGGATCACTTCGTTCACACGCATGTTTGAAGCGGCCGCGGTTACTGTACGGTGACTGCGAATGCAATCGATCGGGCCCGACGGCCGTTTCTCGCTTCCTAACGCTTCTGCCATCTGATGGGCTTCGGTTAGGTACAATGATATTCAAGGTGCGTCGTTGTCCTTCCTCGGTGCTGCCATATATATTTTTGACAGCAAAGAGAAGCATTCCAATGGGGGTTATCGGCAGGCGGGACAGAATTGAATGAAATAATGGCTGAAAAGCATGCCTGCAAGGCCAGCGGGCGAATATGGTTGTCATCAGGACACGGCGGAAACATACCCAAACAAACCTCAAAGGACAGGAAATAGAATATAGACGTGGCCACGGAGTTCTGAGGCATTTTGGCCGATTCGGAGACCTAAGTGTCCCTGAAAGTGAATTAATTTTTTTCGCGCAATTGAGCGGGGCTACCCGGAAGGGACAGGATAAGATTTTTGATGGGAGATTTATTATGTGACTTTCTCAAGCTCGCCGGAACCATCCAGCAACCCTCAGGCATCAGTGCAGGCTGCCGCCGTCATTGCGCTTCGGCGCTTATGTCGCTCATTGTCATCATGCCTCGGCGCTTATATTACTTCCTCATCTTATTTTATCGTGCAAGTCATGAATAATGTATATGTAACAGTACTAAATGCTATGTGAATATGTTCTGCAGTCATGTACTACAAAAAAACAAAGGGCGGGAGAGGGTGTGTGGTAGGGGAGTTGAAATTTGAGTACATATAATATAATTGCCGACGCGCGTGCAAAAAATGCGCGCAGCGCCAGTGTATCTACCACTTACCTTGCTCCTACAGCCCTGAAACTTTCCAGGGAGTCAATGGGACCCCCTGGAGGTTGGTGCCATCGAAATCGGGCGCATACGATCGTTGCCGACGTTGCTAGGAAGCGCCGAAGCGCGTTTTGGCGACGCCGGCGGGGTTTTCGCGTTTTTTTGTCGGATTCCTGCGGCGCGGGTGGCATTGGGGTGGTCTTTGTTCGTTCCAGGCAGGGAGCTGTTGCGGGGGGTTGCAGGGGCCCCGGAACCAGGTGGTGGTTGTTGGCCCCCTGTGTGTTTTTGCACTTCCTGTGCCTCTGATGCAATGAGGTTGGTGTGGCGGTGTGGGGGGTGATACAGGGACCGGCGCCGAGGTAGAAGCCACATAAATGCCTCCCATGTCCCA
>Ga0307508_10002251_pt1 | contig 20568 bp, 36 predicted proteins | sample 9_EM_MG_FD_203089 | JGI IMG/M metagenome (GOLD analysis project Ga0307508, IMG submission 203089) | Populus trichocarpa ectomycorrhiza microbial communities from riparian zone in the Pacific Northwest, United States - 9_EM | ecosystem: Host-associated > Plants > Roots > Unclassified | place...
GGGGTCCCGTTGGCTGCTGTGGAGGCATCTGGCCCCTTCGGGCGTTGTCGCGCTCTCTATTTTTCCCGGGTTGATTCTTGCTCGGCGTGCATGCCTTTTCATATATATTTCTTCAGACGAAAGCGTCCTCCGTGGCCGAGACGGTCTTCGGCAGGTCCGGCAGCATATCTGGGTAGGGGGAGGAGGTGTGTGTAGATATATAGATACAATGTATACACCCACTTTGCCTGGGTACGTACATACATCGGTGGTGGAGTGGAGCGCGTGGTCGTGGTCCTCCCGAGAGTGATGTTCGCATGGATGCCCAGCACAGCGAAGCAGCTACACCTCACATCCAGGCAATCTCTTCCTTCCTTCCTTCCTTCCTTCTTTCCTTTCTTCCTTCCTTCCTTCCTTCCTTCCTTTCTTCCTTCCTCTCGCGACGTCGTTTCACGGCAGGACGTGTCCGTACTAGATATTCGCTGGACAGATACGCTCAGTATCCGGTAGATATCTAGATTACGTGTTCGGGGCTTGGCCATGCTGCCGTTCGCCGCCGCCGCCGCCGCCGCCGCCACGAGCCACGGGCCACGAGCCGCGAGCCATCCACTTGCTGGAGTAGTCTAGTCTTTGCGTTTCCTACTAGGGCGACGCGGGGATCAGCATCCGGACATTTCCCACGGGCGCGGGGTGTTTGCGCAGGTCAGTAGTAGTGGTAGATGGCAGAGAGAAAAGAGGACGGGACCTTCCCCCCATCTACCGCTGACACTGTGCTGTGCTGCCCAGCCCTCTCGGTAGATAGCCGGACGAAGGCAGTTAAAGAAGCTTGTCTGGTGAAGAAAGAAAGAAAGAAAGAAAGAAAGAAAGAAAGAAAGAAAGAAAGAAAGAAAGAAAGGGAGAATGAAAGAATTCTTGCCTCCCTTCTCCTTCTCCTCCTCCTCCTCCTCCTCCGTACGTCCCCAATTGCTCTCGCTCCCATACCAGATCTACACCAGACTAGATGGATAGGTGATGTCTGCTGCGTGGAAATGAATGAATGAATGGGGGCTGCTTTTTCAATCGACACATCATGCTCTCCACTCGCCTCGGGAGCCAGGCCACCCCCCCACCAACGGCGGGCATGGGAGGAGGGACCCAAGTAAATGCTTACGTACGTACTCTCCTCTGCGGAAGGAATCGCGGACGTGACAGGTCATGACCTCCCCGCTTCCGTCGCACACGCACATCGCAGTCTGCTCCACCTCCGTGATACCCATACACACACATGTAGATACACGCTTTGTTGGGCGAGGAGGGGTGCGGCCAACCGACGTTCCTCGTTCGTCGTTCGTGGTCGTCGTCGTCGTCGCAATCCCGGTCGCCTTACCTACTCCAGCTATCTTGTGGTCTTGGGGTGCGTGCCCCAACTGGCATATCGCATGCCTGTTTCCTGTAGGTTGTGTTTTGCGCTGGGGCTACTACCTCACATGGGGATTAATTATTTTATTTTTTTTGTGTTTTTTTTTTCTTTTTTTCTGTCGTTCCTTTTCCTTTCTCGCTCGCCGTACATAGATACGTCCACACGTTACTCTTGGTTCGTGGGGAGCGAAAAGAGAAGAGAGAGAAGAAAGAGAGCTGCAGACGTGCATCCCGTGGGCTCGACACCCTCTCCATCCATCCGTCCATCCGTCCATCCGTCCCTCCCTCCCTTCCTGTCGCCGGACCTCCCTCGTTTGACTGCCTCCGCGGTTGGTGAGGCCGTGGGGAATTCTCTGGGCTGTGCCCGTGGGGAATCTCTGGGCTGTGCCGCCAGGGAAGAGGGTGTGGGTGTGGGCGTCGGCGTGGGCGTGGGCGTGCTGCAATCCACACCACACAAGACCTGGCATCTGTGTTGACTGGCTGCAGCTGCTGCGCTTCCTGAAGGCTCTGGCGGCCGTCGTGATTGCCCGGCGACGAACGACATCGCACAATTTCGGCGTGATATGATCGTTGCTGTGGGCAGAGAGGGGTTGCATTGGCATTGGCATGGACATGGGAGTCTAGGGTACCACAGATGCGCCGGCCGAAGGGGAGCGAGTCGACATCCGCAGCCCTTGGCGGATTCTGGAGGCAGCGCCGTGGTGGTGGTGGTGGTGGTGGTGGTGGTGGTGGTGGTGGTGGTGGTGGTGGTGGTGGTGGTGGTGGTGCAGCAGACGCGGATAGGGAGACGACAGCACAGGAGGTGGGCGAGTTAATGGCAGCGGCGTCTGAAACCGTGAAGTTAAAGTGGGCAAGGGAAGATGGCCGACCTCGACGGACGCAGTGGCAGCGGCCGCCAGCACTGGCATTGTTGCGGGCACGGCAAGGCAGCGGCCGCAACAAGCAGCCAGAGCAGCGCCATCGGCAGCACCAGCACCAGCGCCAGCTGCACCGCACCAGCTCCGGCTCCGGCCCCGGCCCCGGCACCACCGAGCCCAGCGCTCGCTGGAACATCCCTGCGGAAGTCCGTCGTTCCGGGGTGCGTGGAGCGCGCCGGCGGCGACAGGCGCTCGCCCAACCGCACCGCAGCGTTAAAACTCTTCCCCCCCCCCGCCTCGCCATTTCCTCGCTCTCATCCATATCCCAATCCTCCCGCATCGCCAGCACGTCTCCACCAGTCGCTTATTTGGGGAGGCCACTCGGTCGTCCGTTGAACGCTTCGAAGGCCGGCGCCGAGTACGGGCCGTGCAAAACCCGGCAGGGGGGCTCCTTGCCACACTTCCCAGAACAGTCGCCTACGTGCATTCATGTCCGTCAGCGGCCGCTCCGATTTCCATATCTATATTGCCTCTCTCCCGCTCGTTCGCTCGATCGTCCGCTCCGCTCTCATCCCACCTCCCCCGTCTCCTCCGTCTCCTCTCCTCGCTCGGGTATAGTGTCTCCTGCCCCTCTCCGCCCCGCTCCCGCGCCCCCGCTCCGCAGCCGTGTCCGCTTCGAACGTCTCCCCGAACGCCGCCTCCGCTCGTCCGCCTCCGCCTCCGCCGTCCGCCCTCGCACCGTCCCAACATCCGCCTGTGATTGCGGCCAGCACCCAGCACCCAGCACGATAAGCCCGCCCGCGCCGGTAAACCAGTACCACCGAAAAGCCACCACCGCCGCGGTTCGCAGAGTGCCTGCCTGCGCCCCCAATAAACAACGGCGGCTCCCGGAGTGCTTCGTGCTTACTTGGGCTCGTCCTCTAAACTGCACTTGAGACCGTCGCGACTCAGTCCAGCCCTTCTTGCAGCTTCCCGGCGGCGAACAAGGAAAGCAAGCCACCCAGCCAGCAATCAGAAAGGGAAAAAAAAAGCCCTATCCAGCTAGTCGGTCAGCCTTGTGTCAAACTCCCAAGTTCCTCAGCAATCCATCGGTCTTGAAAGCCCATCCGTCCGCTCTACACTACAACATTAAGCCCCTCCGCCCTGACAACCTCCCCCCAATCTAACCTTCCCCCGCTCGGCGACGCCTGTCCCGTTGGCGTGGCCTTTGCTCTTTGTTGTTGCCGTTCCTCCTCTCGCCCAACATGATGATCGAAGGCGTCAAGATGGCCTGCGAGGCCTGCATTCGCGGGCACCGGGTAAGCGGTTGCAATCATCACGGTCAGTCAAGTCAGTCTGCTTCTGCTTCTTCTGCACTTTTCTTTTCTTTTTCTCCCTTCACCCCACCCCCCCAGTCTTCCGTCGCCATCGTTCCCCCAGTCTCGCTTTATGCCTCTTGTCGCCCCCCCCCCCCCCAATCCCACGATTTATCTTGTCTCCTTCGACGCCTCGCTGCCCCAACGAGAGGGACAGGGAGGGAGAGGGGGAGAATCCACGGGTGGCGGCGTTGCGCTGTCCGACTTTGGCCACTGCCGCCGGTCTCGCACCTTCAAGGCTGACAGAACTTGCACTTGCACAGATCGCAAACTACTACCCATCGCCAAGAAGGGCCGGCCCGTCTCTCAATGCAACCACTGCCGTTCGATGCGGAAGTCCCGCTCCGCCCACGTCAAGTGCGACTGCGGTGAACGGATTGCTGCCCTGAAGGAGGCGGCAAAAAACGGCATTAGACCCGCACCTCTGTCGACGGTTGGGGGAGAGAACAAAGTCGGATGCGTTGGCGGCGCCATCGGAGGCGCTATCGTGGGAGGAGGAGGATCGCACAAGGGGGTAGCTGTCGCGGCCGCGCCTTTGGGAGTTGATTCTAAAAGTGAGCTCGCGTGGCTTCCCGGTTGACAATCTTAGCCCCTTGCGTTTTTTTTTCCGGAATGCTAAATTGTTCCTCTTTTCCTCTCTCAAGGCGTTCCGCTCCCATGCACATGCTCCCACGGCGGACACTGCACCTGTGCGCTGAAGAAGGAGCCGCAGGTGCTCGATGCTGTGCCCGAATTCTCCGAGCCTCCGGCGTCGTGCGGGATTCCGGCACCGGAAGTCCGCCCGAAACCACGGTTGCAGATGACGCACTCGGAGAGCTCGCTCACCATGTTCGCCAACGGACACCACAAGCCCACGCACAAGCACCACAGCAGCGTTCACGGGTCTTCGCCGTACAGCATTCCGACGGTGGGGCATTCAGGCCACACCTTTGGCGAGCACAACGGATGCACCAAGGCACCTCCGGGATCCGGGCCCCCCTCCGTATCGTCGCAGAAGTCGTCCCGCCGCATCAAGTCCGAGCATTCATCGCCAGACCTGTGCATGTATCCGGCCCTGCAGATGACCAACACCGGCATCACGCCCCTGGAGTTGACTCCACGGCCGCCGCGCCCGGCAAAGCCCGCATTGAACCGTACCGCGTCGGGACGCATCCAGACTGGTCTGAGTGTGAACACGAACCACCAATCGTTCTCGACCCTTCACGATTTCCACAGCCAGGAGCTGCTCCTGTCCGCCGACTCGGAACACGGCTACTTCTCGGCTGGGCTGTATCCCCCCCAGTCCGCCGGGTGGCCTCCGTCGTTCTCGCACTACGACGGCTCCAACTCCTACGACGACCCGTCGGCCGAGCCTGCAATGGATCTAGAAACCTTTCTGAGACTGCATGCCCCGCCCGCGCTGACCAACTCCACATCGGGCGACGAGCGGGAAGACATGGGCGCCTTCGGCGGTCCGAGTCCGCGGTACGGCTTCGGCAACAGGACCATGTCGTCCAGCTCGTCCGACCAGGCGGAATCGGACCAGTATCACATCAGCGCAGCGTCCTCGTACGTGGGGTTGCCACAAATGGCAGCGGACATGGCACAGGTCAGCAACGGAGGCTTCGACGTCGGCGAGTTCGACCGTCTGTTGGTTTCTTCAGCTGCGCTCCCTTCCAGCTCTGGGATCGACTCCTTCGAAGCAGGGATGGTGGCTGGCGTGGACGGTCTGTTCGACGCAGGGGATCTGGGTCTCGGCACCTACGGCAGCTCTGGCAGTTTCTCGGAGCACCTCTCCATGACCTCGAAGGGGATGGATTCCGGGCCCATGGTATCACCGCCCGCGATTCCGCCAACAGAGGACGAAGGATACCTATGGATGGCACCGTGGTCGGGTGCGAGTGGCCCTCTGTGACGATGGAGGGTAGTGCCGTTTTTCTCCCACCCCTGATGGGGGTTTTTTTTGTCCATTTGTTTCCCTCTTCTGTTCTTTTTTTTTTTCTTTTTTCCTTTTATCTCTACGTTGCGTGTTACGAGTCTTGTTTGTCACGGAGTTGGGATTGATTGTGTTGAGTTGTGGGTTCAACGCCACAACTCTATTTCACCTCATGTTTGGGAAGGATAGGTGCGGGGACGGTTGTATAGAAAGACGGTTCTGTGTTGCGTGATGATTGGATTAGGTCTCTCACTGTCTCTCTGTGTCTCTACGTCTCTCCTATCGGTGTACGGATACCTGTACCGGTGCGAATTCCGCCTTCCCCCCCTCACTAACTCTTTACAGTCCTTTCGCTTTCTGCTACTATACTGCCCATACTACCACCACATATAGAACCGGGGAAGGGGGGGGGGGGTGGATTTCTTTCTGTCAGCGTTTTACTTTTTTTTCTCTCTTCCGTTTGGGTTGTTTTCGGGGTTTGGTTGACAGGTGTTTTTTTTTCTTGTTGGGATATGTATGTGTGTACGCGAGTGTGAGTAGAATGTTTTCATTTTTTTTTCAGCAACGATTTCGAAGTACATACATACATACGGCGGGTTTTTTTTCCCTTTCTTTCTGTTAGTAGGATTGAGGAGGAGGAAGAACAGGTGGGGAAGGGTACGTGGATGTGCATCTGTAGACTGCTTTGGAGGAGGAGGAAGTGGAAGAGGAGGAGGAGGAGGAGGGAGGGCATGGATGGATGGACTGGATGTGTGTGTGTGTGTGTGTGTGTGTGTGGGGATTGAATTTTTATTTTTTTGTATCTATGAAATTTTCATTCGAGCAGAGAACAAGAGGGGAGCAAGCAACAACGTCTCGACGTCTCCGTCCGTATCTGCGGAAGAGATTTTTTTTTTTTTTCCTTTCTTTTGTTTTCCTCCGGGGGAAGGGGGGAGTCGATACTTGTGATACCAGTGGGTGGAGGAACGTTGTTCCAGATGCACATGCACATGATTTGATGTGCGCACACGATGGAGTGGTGGTGGGGGAGGGGGGGGGGAGGCGGGTGGGATTGTTGTTGTTTGTTTGGCTGATGCGGGGGGGGGGAAGGGCGTGTTGGGAGTGAAGTGCTGCGAGGGCGGAGGCGAAGGGGGTGAGGATATTACCCCATCACTGACGCCGTCCGCCGAGGCGGGTGGTGTGTGGGAGTGTGGGAGTGGGAGCTGGGTGGGAGAAGAGGGTGTGGGGTTTTTTTTCTTTTCTTTTTTTCTTTTCTTTTTTTTTTCGTTAGAATATAGAGTACATACATATCATACATACATACATGCATAGCAAGATATCCGGGGTGTGGATCCGCGGGAGCGATTTGAGAAAAAAATGTCACGTGTTCTCTTCCCCCCCCCCCCTTCCCCCCGGTGGCGATCCCCCGTAGTCACGAGATTTCTGTCTGTCGTTTGCTTGCAACCCAGTGCGGGATACATTTGTGGATTATTATTTTTTTGTCCCCCCCTCCCCCAACATACGGGTCCCTATTTCCGGCAGCGACGGACGGCAGCGAGCGCTGGGGCTGGGGCCCGGCGCCGCCGGTTTCAGATCCAGGCTGTCTGCCTGCCTGCCTGCCTGCCTCCTGCTGCTGCTGCGGCTTTAGATAGATGGAGCCAGGTGCTGGTAGATCGTGGGGGAGGAGGAGGAGGAGGAGGAGGCGGCGGCGGCGGCGGCGGTGGTGGTGGTGGGGATGGCATCATCAGATGCGGACGGGATTTTCCTGCTCTCTTGCGTGCTTGTGATGAGGCTACATACGTGGGGCGTGGACAGGGCAGGACAGGGCAGGACCGACCATCTCTGCACCCCGCAATCTCTCACCAGAGACTTCACTGACGCTCCTGCTGCTGCTGCAAGCGTGGGACTTATAGATACAGACAGACAGACAGACAACCCCAGTTCGGTGCACATGGCCAACACCTGTGGCGATATTCATCACCCCCCGGCACGCGGACGAGACACACACCCTGCTGATCAGCAGAAAAACCTTAAATCCCAAAAAAGCTCCAACATCCATCCAGCTCCTCGTATCTACTTACGTATCCGGAGTGGACCCGTCCATCCACGGTACCGCCTCCCAGCCTCCGCACGCAACCACCAACCTCCTTAAGGGAGGAATAAAAGACTAAAATGGAATAAACGAAGAAAAAAAAAATGGAAAAAATGAAAAAATGAAAAAATGAAAAAGAAGGTTCGAGCCGGGTTAAGCGCGGCTGGGCTGCGGGTCGGTTGCTAACTGGGCCACGCACTAGCTGCTGTGCTCCGCAGCGAGTGGGAATGGGCGGACAGATATCTTCTTGGCCCCATCCCCATCCGCTCGCGGTGTGGGGTGCAGGAGGAGTACGTGCTTTCCCTCCCCCCCCCTCTCCGGATTCCGGCGTTGAGCTGGCCGGTCTCGGCGAAAAGCGAACGTATGGGAGCGGAGGAAAAAGAAAAGAAAAAAAAGTGAGAGAAGGAAAATCGCTGCTTGCTTGCTTGCTGCATCTGCTTGCTTCGCTACCTTGGTCCCGAGATTACTGCTTTTTTCTTTTCTTTTCTTTCTTTTCTCTCCCTGCCGTGGTGGTGGTGGTGGTGGTGGTGGTGGTGGTTGTGCTTCTTCGAGCTCCCCCACCAAAGCTCGACGATGTTTTCTCCGCACACCCTCCCTCCTGGTGCGATCGCTGCGGAAAACGGACAATGCGGGGTGCATAGCAGCCTCCGCCGTCCAGCCGCGAGCACGCACGCATTCGCCGCTATGTGTCAGAGGCACGTTCGGCCGGCGTGCACCTCGTCCATCGTCGGGTTCTGCAGTGCAGTACCAAGCTAGCAGCAGCACGATAGCTAGACTACATACTGCAGAGCGGGCGATGTCCAACGAACGAACGAACGAACGAGCAGCAGGCGTGCGTGCGCAGATGCCATCGTATCTGGCTTTTCGCTCCGTCGCTGATTTGGCTTTTCGTCCTGCTGCTGATTTCCTTCCTCTTTTTCTTTTTCTTTCTCCAGCTCCATCCATCCGCGCACACGCAATGCCTGCCTTGCTGCACCCCACATCGGTTGCCGTTTCTGCCGAATCGCAGTGCACGCAGCGGAGGCGGATCCGGTCCACTGCCACTCTCCCCCCCTAACGGACGCGCTCGACAACACGGGTAGACGTGCCCGACACGGGGCGTGTGGGATGCATTGCGTGGCTGGCGCCTTCTCGGCGACGGAGGACGGACGGGACGATCAGGTGGCCCCACGGCGGCGGCGCCGGCCGGAAGTGAGACATTGCGCTGACGAATCACGGGTGCGCGGTCAGCGCCCGGCCGGGACGTGTGTGCGGCGGAGGACGCACGTCCACGTAGGTGGGACGCAGGTGCTCCGTTTCTGCGCCCGCGGAGGCAATGGCGCGAGCGAAGAGCGAGCCGGTCAGATGACAGCCGGCTCGCTGTGGACGCTGGACGGCGGGCGAGTGGCGCGTGGCGAGTGGCCGGATGCGCGAACACCTCAGTCCGCACGGCGGCGAACGGACGGTTACCGTCCGCACGGCGGGCGAGTGGTCGGATGCGCGAACACCTCAGCCCGCACGGCGAGCTGCTGGCACCCCCTCCCGCCAGATCCCTGGCCCGGCGGCGGCGGCGGCGGCGGCGGCGGTGGATCAGCGCAGCACTCGCACCGTCCCCCCACCTGCGCGGTGCGTGCGTGCTCCACATCCCGTCCCCCTCCCCCCCACGGCGGAATCGCTTCTCGTCGGACGTTGCCTCCGCCCGAGTCGCACCCATGGCGCGCTGGCTGGCCGATACGGTGCGTGCGTGCACGGATTCGGCATCCGTCGCCAGCCGTCGCTGCGGTCGGGCGCCGTCGAGCTGAATCGGAACCGGCCTGGCCTGGCTGGGCAGCGCGGTGACGCTCGAGCGCCCCGGGTGCGACCCCACCTGCGCAACTATCCGCTGCGCCGTCCATCCGTGGGGTGGCTCGCCCACGTGCGGGCGGACACACGAGTTCGCATTGCGTGTCCCCCTCGCTCCGCAGCTGCGCCGCCGCCGACAGCGCGCTCCACGTATGCGCAGGCACGTGTACGCCTGGTGCGAGTGAGAGCGGACGCAACTTCCGCCGACGTGTGCGCACCGTCTACGCAGCCGTCCCTCTCCCCCCCCGACCCGATTCTGGGCTGCGCGATCGTTCGGGTCGGTACCTGCTTCTCCGCCCCCCTCCCACCGTGTCTGGTTTTCCTCTACCGTCAGTTCGCTCGTGCGGGCGGGACGAGAAGCGGAACGGCAGTTGCGCGGAGGTGAGGATACGTACATGGCGCACGGTGTGTGGTGTGGTGTGGTGTGTGTGTGTGGCTTGCATGTGCATATTGCGGGGTGCAGCAGCAGCGGTGAAGCAGCAGAGGATTATTGACTGGAGCTGATGGCGACTGACGTGTGCCACGGTGATGAATTCCGTGTGGTTTTTTTTTCTTTTTTTTCTTTTCCTTTTTTCCCATCCTGTTCTCCTTTTTTCTTCTTCCTTTTTTTTTTGCTGTTGGGCTTTTGTTTTTTGTTTGCTTTTGCTGTTTTTTTTTTCTTTTCTTTCTTTTCTTCTCCACCCAGATGGTTGGCCACCGACAGTTCCACGACTTGTGTGTGTGCGTGTGGACGCCGTCCAAAGCCCGGCGAGCACCCAAGTACCCCACCCCGTCAGCCGCCACCTGTGACCTCCGCTCCCAGCACCGAGTCAAACAGAGCCCACGGCCGCCACGTTCCGCATCTCGGCTATGAATGCTGTAAAGGCTCGCGCGTAAATTGTAGTGGTGGTGGCAATTTCTAGACCTTTGCTTGTTGTTTTTCTGTTGTTGTTTTTCTGTTTTTTTTTGTTGTTTTTTTTTGTTTGCAGGGGAGCGACGAAGAGGGACGGTCTCGAACGGCGGGGGAGGCGGACAAGCCTGGACAGGCCCGAGTGATGTCAACATGCTCTAGTCCCGCCCCACGTAGATACGCAGCCCGCTTTCCAGGCGGAGAGCAATGCGGGGAGGCAGACATGCGCGATGAGGTGACGGGGCGGCGAGGTGACGACGGCGCTGAGTCCAGCCCCCCTCCGTCGGGCGGAAGCAGCATCCGGGTCTGGTCCGCGGTCGACTCCATGCGGGGGTGCGGCGGGCGAGTCGACGAGTGACGGCGTGTGGACCGAGTGCCTTTGCCTCGTGCGCACCGCCCGCCCAGCCGACAGCCCCTTCCAGAACGGGAAGGTCTCGGTTAGATGTACGGCGCGCGGCGGGTAGGGCTGAGCTGGACCGGGGGAGGGCTGTGGAAAGCGCTCGATCGATGGGGCGGCCATCGGTGATCGCGCGTGTGTGCGTGCGTGTCCATGGTACGGTGCGCGCCCCCGGCCACGCCGTGTCTCGCGCGATCGGTGGTGGTTTGGCCCCCGATGGATGGTGGTGGTGGTGGTGGTGGTGGTGGATGGTCGACGGTGGGTGGTGGGCTGCACTCGATCGAGCGATCGGGCCGGCGCCGAGTCGGGGCGTCGGGTGGGCGGCAGGTGGCTGGTCAGGGCGGATCGCAGGTGGCGAGAGATATGGCGAGACGACTGGCCCTTCCGAACTCTGCACGCGAGCTTGCTTGCTTGCTTTTACTCCCCAACCGCAGTTGTCCGCTTTCGGCCCGGTCGCGGATCGGGATCGGGATCGGGATCGGGATCGGGATCGGGATCAGGGTCGGGACCGCTGATCCGCGCCCTTCTCGGCGAGGAGGAACGAGGGCAGGCCGGTAGGGGTTTGCACGGCGGGGGACGCCGGGTGGAGGGGGCGCGGGCGGATCGCAAGGAGGCAGGTCTCTGCGGCTCGAGGCGGGCCGCGCGCAGGAGCGGGGCGGCGATGGACGTGCGGACGGTCGCGCAGGAGTCGGCGAAGTGCGGAAGTGCCGGAGCGCGAACGGAGGATAGCGGATGGCGGATGGCAGCCGCGCGTGACGAGGGAAGGCCGGCCGCGACCGCGCGCGACCACGCAAGACTCAGTCTTGGACTCGATTGCTCGCGGTTCGGTCCGCCCGGGTCGCGGTCGGTTCGGGTGCTTGTGGGACCCGGCGGACCGTTCGCGCCGGAGCGGAGGGAGCCTTCGCCGGTCGGCGGGAGACATGGCAACAGGCGCGGCTACCAGCACACAGACCACTGCGGGATGCATGGGCGCTCTGTGGCGCCTCCGAACGGAAGGCGATAATCCGCGAGGATCATACTGCACAAAAAAACACAGTCTTTCGACCTTGCAGTTATGCGTGGGGCCAGCACCGCCGGCGCTGGGGTTTTCTCGGGAAATGGGGGTGGGAGGGAGGAGGAGACGAGGAGAAGTGGGGGAGGAGAGGAGAGGAGGAGAGGAGAGGAGGAGAGGAGACGAGGAGGAGGAGAGGGGGGGACAGGCGGCGGAATGCTACCGAGCGGTTCTGTCTGCTCGACCAAAGCAATCACGATTTGATTTCTGCTACGAGGGGTCACCGCGCCGACGATACGAGGGAGAGCGAATCCATCCATAGCAGCCGACCTACGTAGATTACGAAAAATCACAACCACTTCCCCTGTCCGCCGCAACTGACAGTCAGTGGGGGACCCGTCGCCAGTCGGTACGGTGCGGCGCCCTTACACCACCAACAAAAGCCGCACCATCTCCTGTTCCTGCACCCCGCCGTCCTCCCGGGAGGATCCACCTGTGCCTCCCCAATCCACTCCGCCGCTTGGTGCCTTCCGCCCCACATCCGTCTGCCCCAGACAGTCCAATACGGCCTCACTGCGTCTCTCGTCCGCAAAGAGTCGTGGCGTGTTCCGCCGTCGCTTGTGTTTGCCCGTCTTCTCCCGGACCCCCGCCCCACAGATCTGCCTGCTGCGCTCTCCAAGACCGGCAGTTCTCGGAAGAGGTGTTCTCGAGTCCGAGTTGCTCCCGTGTCGCACCACCAACCCTCATCGCTATTCCGGTTTCCCCATCCACTTGAGGCGCTCTCGCTGTACGCCACGGCCAGTTGGGTTGGCATAGTGCCCGTCTTGCCGCTGTCTTCTTCTGCACTGAAGGCCCCGTCATCGGTTCCGGATATCGCATCTTCGGGGTCTGATTCTGTTGCTTCTACGGCCCAGTCATGCGCTTCTTTCCATCCGGTCACTGGAAGTTCGCTGCAGGTGCGTCAGAGAGGCCGGAAGGGGCATCCCGGACCATCTGCAGCAAGCGTTGCCTGTGTATCTGTTTGCTCGTTGCCCTCGATGCCTTCATGTGTGGGACGCCATCTGATGATCGATCTCCACCAAGAGCCCCCACTTTCGACAAGACCTTTCCTGCCTGCAATGCCATAGGCTTTCCCCGGGCCAGCACCCGCGTTCAGCAGGCGTTTAATGGCAGCCTACGCATCTGTGAATATTGCGGACCATGGGATTGGGTGTTGCCGCCGTCTGTCCGCATTGCCCTCGAGTGCTCTCACTAGTCCGCATCATAAGCTTCTTGATTGCGCCCCCATATGAGCTTCCATGCAACCCAGTCCCTCCTTGTATCGCTCCGGCAATTTTTTATTTTTTGTTTAAAAAAAAGAGAAATGGGGTGGGATGAAACTCACAGATTCGAGTGATGGAATGTGGTGAAAATCACGTGTTTAACTACTACTTGGGTAGTTATATCTGTGCAACTTGGCTGGTTATGTAAGGTGCGGTAAGCGAGAATGCACCCCATGCTTTCGACGGCGCTGAAAACTGATGGGCACACGTGCCGGTTATCCTCGACCTGCCTCTGTGTAGGTGGTCTGCGAAGACGCTCGAGGGCAAGCTCGATGGTGGCCCCTAGGAGCTAGGAGCTCCCCCCCTGCATCCGCTGGTAACCGAGCGCGCCGCATGCCGATCATGTGCTCCAGCACTGCTCGCCAACTCGCGAAGCCCGCTCTCTCGCATCCTCCGACACCACTGACCGAGTCCTTCACGTCGACGATGCGCCGCCTCTCCGTACGCAATGCCCGCCTGCTCCCGCTCCCGCGACGAGCTTTCACTGCCTCCGCTCTCGCCCGCGGCATCCGCCAGCCCCCGGACTCGGACACGGTCCGGTTCCCTGGCGCCGTGGAATCCCGCTTCACGAACGAGCTCGCCTTCCATCGGCCGCAGGACGTCCCCACTATGCCCACGTACCGCTGCATCAACGCCGAGGGCGTCATCGTCGACAGCAAGGTGCGCCTCGACATCGATCGGGAGAAGGCGAGGAAGATGTACATGGACATGATCACGACTTCCGTGATGGACTTGATCATGTAGGTGCCCCCCCGGGGGGGGGGGGGGACGGGTCATAGCGATGTGGGTGCTGACGGTGCCAGGTTCGATTCGCAGCGGCAGGGCAGGATCTCGTTCTACATGGTCTCCGCAGGCGAGGAGGGAATCTCGGTGGGCTCGGCAGCCGCGCTGGAAGCCGACGATGTGATCTACTCGCAGTACCGCGAGCAGGGTGCGTTGATGTATCGGGGATACACGCTGGACGAAGTATCTCCGCTCCTCTTTTTCCCGCCCGCCGCCCCGCTGACGGAGGGCCCAGTTCATGAACCAGCTCTTTGCCAACAAGAATGACTACGGCAAGGGCCGCAACATGCCGGTCCATTACATGAGCGAGCGTCTGCACCTGGTACGGTCCGGCCTCTTGCGCCTCTCCGCCGACAATGCTGATGCCCTCGCTAGCACCCCATTTCCTCCACCCTCGCCACGCAGATCCCCCACGCTGTCGGCGCCGCCTACGCCTTGAAGCTCGAAAACTCGAGCAACATTGTCGTCTGCTACTTCGGCGAGGGCGCCGCATCCGAAGGCGACTTCCACGCCGCTCTCAACATGGCGGCCACGCGCGACTGTCCGGTGGTCTTCATCTGCCGCAACAACGGCTACGCCATCTCCACTCCGACGTTGGAACAGTACAAGGGCGACGGGATCGCCTCCCGCGGCATGGGGTACGGGCTCGCAACGATCCGCGTGGACGGGAACGACATAATGGCGGTGTACGTAGCCACCCAGGCCGCGCGCAAGATCGCCTCCGAGCAGCAGAAACCGGTGCTCATCGAAGCGATGTCGTATCGTGTCTCGCACCACTCCACGTCCGACGACTCCTTTGCGTACCGGGCCAAAGTCGATGTCGAGGAGTGGAAGCGCAGAGACAACCCCATCACCCGCTTCCGCAAGTGGCTCGACGCAAAGAAGTGGTGGGGCGCCGACGAGGAGACGGCGTTCCGGACGCAGGTGCGCAGGGACGTGCTCAAGGCGTTCGCCAAGGCGGAGAAGGAGAGGAAGCCGCCGGTCAAGGACATATTCACGGACGTATTCAAGGAGGACACGCCGGAGCTGCTCGAGCAGCGCGAGGAGCTGAGAAGAGTGTTGGATGCGTATCCGGATGAGTACGAGCTTGGCGACTTTGAGGGTGGCAGGGACGGTGCATGAACTGCGGGGTGCATCTGGCCGGAGTAGAACCATTGGGGACCGTAGATGTTATTCCCGACCGTAGCGAGATTTTGTGCGAGTGCCGAATACATATTACGCATCCAATTTTTTGCCACCGTTCTGTGCATGAGCGTCCGTGGGTGGGGGAGGGTGCACAATCTCGTAGCCATGCTACGTGGTGGCTCCGACCGAGCATGCTACTTCTCGAAAAACCGAAACCCAGCAGGACGGAGGGAGGCAGCACGAGTGACACCGCGCCGCCCCGCAATAATGCCCGTCGATGGATCCTGTGCAGCGCCAGTGTCGGGGTCCCATCCGGTCATGCCGCCCATTCGCGCCCCCCAGTCGATATGGTGATATTCTCGGGGACGGCCCTTCGGCAGCACCGCCAGGCACCCGGCCGTTGGTTTCCGCAAATCGGGTCCCCGTCTCCGGCAGTCGAAGCGATCCGACGTCTTCCTGAGCCGCCGCCCTCACGACGCGGGAATCCCCGGTACCGTAGTTTCTTCCTTTCATTTTTCTCTCCGTGCCTCCCCCCCCCCCCCCCTTTCAACCGGAGTCCCATTCTGCGTGCAGCCGCTCCATGAGTCCATCAGGCAGGCGGGACGCAATCGAGGAAGACTCCGGCACACTATGTCACTCGCCTCTCCGGTAGCTTTTGCGGCTAAGGCGATAGTTGTACGCGCAGGGGGGCGGCTGGGGTGGCGCCTAGAGCGAGGCGACGGAGTGGGAACCCGGGAAGAGAGTGGAGGGGAGAGAAGTCGGGGGCTGTGGTTGAGGAACGACTGCGGCTCCCCCGCACGCCCTCCATTCCGGCTTCTGCAGAGGAGGAGAAAAGAGGTGGCGGTTTCTTTTGGTCCCTTCATGTGCTGTTTTCCTTGGCGCGCTACACATTCTTGGGGCAGGCCAGGACGTGGGGAAGCCACAACGAGCCGCCTGCGGACTGGTCGGGGTTGGACGGCGGACGGGGACCGGGCCCAGCCTGCAACATTGCCGTGATCTCGATACGTCGCATGCAATCAATGATGAAACGAAAGAAAAAAAAAAGTTGTACGCGCAGGTCGAGTTTTGTGGGAGTTGCAACGCCGGGCGGTATGCTTTACACGTCCGTCCCCAACATCGCCGCGAGATCGACCGTTGATGGTCTGCCCGAGGGCCCCCGGATAACCCGTGTGCGTAGCTTCACTTCGCTTGGGCACATCCGACAGCAGAGCAGCTTTGCGAGGGCGGGGCGTCGGTGGCGGGGGACTGCGAAAAGTGGGTGTTAGACTGCTCTCGGCGGATGGCTACCCCCACGATGGTCTGGGCAAATCACCGTCGAGGATGGCTCGAGACTGTCTTCACTCGTCATCACACGTGCAATTACACATCCACTCCATCTCGGCAAGGCTGCAGCACCGCTGGGATGTCGGCAGCCGTGGATGCGCCGATGCCCAGTCGACCACCCGTGCACCACCGGCTCGATCGGACGAAATCTCAAACCATTTCTATTGTCTGTTGTACGCGAATGATCACACGATATCACTCATGGTGTGCCCACCGTCCCGGCAGCACCATATCCTGCCAGAGAAAAAAAGAAAAAAGAAAGAAAAAGGGGAAACCGTACACATAGAGACTCCTCCTAAAGAGCAAATTGGCCCGTCCCAACCCCTGTCCACGTGCTCCATTCGTCGTCCTTCTAGTTGGTGGATCGCCTTTTGCAGAATTGCTGGAATGAAATGTAGTGAAGAAGAAAGAAGAAAAGCATGCGACCAAACAGTACACATCCCGATTAGCCACCGCCACCACCTAGCCGTCAGACGGACTACGACTTCGCGCCCCTCGCGGAGCCACCCGACGTGCTGGCGGCGGCGGGGGCGGCGGCAGCGTCATCCCCGATCCTGTTCCCACCGAACCTGACCTCGGCCCAGAGGTTGAACTCCGGGAACTCGCGGGCGAGGACTGCGTGGACGCTCCTGCACACAGCCGAAAACCGGTTCTCGACGTCTGCGACCTCCTCGAAGCCGCGGGCGTCGGGCACAAGGGCTACGCTCGGATAGCGAGTTGCCAGCTGCTCGACAGCAGAGTTGACTCGATCTAACCCACCGGGAATCAGTCGCTGGAGAAGGGGAGGAGAGGGGGAGGAGAGGGGGAGGAGAGGGAGGAGAGATGGGTAGGGTGAGAGGGGGGGGGGGGGTACTCGGGGCGATTATGGGTGCGTCCGGCTGGCGTGCAGCGTACTGGATGTGCTGCGGGCCCCGCGTGCCGTCCTTCAGGTGGCGGCGGAGATTGTCGCTGCGGTTGAAGCTGCTGTTGCAGCCCTGGATCGGGCAGTACCAGGTCTTTGGCGGACGCAGCTGGCGCAGCGGGGGAACCGGGGATGTCGGGACCGACGGACGCGAGATCAGGTCGTTCCTGATGCGGATGTGGTTGGAGATGATGCTGCGGGACGGAGCAGGTGCGTTAGTGAGGGGAACCGGGCGGGGAGTGGGTGGCGTTGGGGTTGGGTAGGTTAAGACTGGCGGGGGGTGGGGGGGGGGGAGGTACATGTCGCCAGCGTTGGCGTCGAGGTAGCGGCCACCCTGCAGCTCGACTCGGTACGCTGCACCGACGTGCGAGATCGAGGTCGTCGCACGGCCGGCTGCGCCGCCGACGATCGTGTCGAGCTCGCTGGGCGTCAGGACGGCGTGCTGGAGGATGACGAGGCCGGCGATCAGGAATTCCTGCCGGGCCGCAGCCAGGTCCACGTCGATGGGGTGCAGGTGTCTGGTCGAGATCAACCGGAGGGCTGCTGTGGACATTGCGGTGGCAGCGGGGTGGTGGACGGGTCGAGAGAGTAGCAGTGATTGTGGGGGAAAGAGTTGGTGGGTTTCTGTGAGAGGCTGCGGCTTTAAAGGGAAGCGTACGGGCCAGTGCGCCCACTGTCCTCTGCTCAACTCTCGCCTCCGCACACCTCCCTCCTCTTCCTCCCCTCCCTTTCTGCCTTCCTCCCTCCCTTCTTCCTCCCTCCACCACCTCCTTGCCTCCCCTCCCTCACCTTACCCCACCTCCTTGCACCCCCCCCCGGCCTGGCGCGATTGGAGGGGAAAGTTGTGGTGAAAGTTGCACTCCGATATGCACGTTTTGGAGGTCATTGGACATAGAATCTGCCACGAAATATGGCACTGCAAAAAGCCCTCCCCACCCCACCACTGGCCGTATCACAGCTGCGACCGCTCGCGGTCGGATGTCCCCATACGACGTGTTTTATGGCAATCAATCCTCTGAATCCCCCTCTGCTTCCTTCGGAGACCTCACCTTGGCCTCCTCCTAGCTCCGTCGACGCCGGCCAGCCGCCAGCCGCGAGCCTCGTTTCTTCGACCTGTGCTTCTGTGCTAGACCAAACTTCTCGGCGAGAGTTTGCGACGGAAGACGACAGATCCAAAAGGCTCGAATGTATTTGTGTGTGTGGGTGTGTGTGTGGGCTGTAGCCACTTGTCAGACGAGATGTCACAGCTGTTTTCTTTTTTTTTCTCCCATGGCGGACAGTCCGCTCCCTTCCATTCTCAGCTTCATTGCAAATCATTTGGATTGGGGCGGAAAAGAGCCTGATCGGGGAAGCCATCAGCTGCACTTTACAGAGCGAGCTTCACAACCAAATTTTTTTATTTTTTTTTCCCTTCCCCAATCCCCTCCCCCGGCAGCCATCCCAACCCACCTCCATCGATAGACTCATCCGTTCACTCCTAAATATATTATTCCCCTTGCTTCCAGAGATAAATCACAAGCCGCAGCATCAAGCGGTCACGTTTAGATCGCTCTTACTGTGTAACGGTGGTGTGCGATAAACAATTGTGGAGGGGAGGCCAAACCAAACACAGCAGGTATCCAGAGAGCCATTGTCAGCCGTTCTCCGCAATCGCGAGCGGGCAAAGTGCGGTGGAGGGAGACGGTGATGGGTTGTGCTGACGGACGGACGGCCAGGCGGAGAATGGAGAGGGATCAGAGCAGCAGAGCATTCAGTGCAATGCAGAACTGGGAAGTGTGTTCACCCATCGTTGAGGAGGAACGTCCCGCACCGAAAACAAAAGGAGGAACGACAACATGCGGAAAGCAGAGAGGAGAGAAGGGGGAGGAGGGAAAAAAAAGAAAAAAAGAAGAAGAAGCGCTCCAAGGAGCGGGCGGACAGCACTGAGGAACAACCGCCTCCTCCGTTTATTCTTAGCGCACGGATAACAACACGCCCGAGTAAGTATAAGTATGTATATAGGCGGGCCAGCTGGCGAAAGATCCGCGCTCACCTGTCTTTTTGCTTGTGAGTTTTTTTCTTTCTTGCGCCTGTTCAGCAAGACAGCAGGATTCTTCTCCCACCAACCAAGCCGCCGACCGGGCCAACGGTCCGCGTCATAATCTTGCAAAAAAGAAAGAAAACTGACGAGAAACAACATAGTCTGCGCAGCGCGAATGATAGCCCCAGCCCCGGATACATACGGGCGGCCGGACTGGCGCCAACCACGCCCGTCTGTGCAGATCCAAAACTTGCCGCATTCCCAATCGCGAGAACCATCCAATCCGCGCGCTCCGAGTCCGCCCAAGTGACCATAGATCGCCTGGCGGCCTGCCAGCTCAGACAGCGACGCGGAGAGTATGCGCCTACGTTTAGGCACAGCCAGTAGTATTCAGAGCTTGAATGTGCGCCATGTATCCGAGTGGGTACGCTAAAGAATGCTTTCCTTTGCAGACGCAGCACCGTGGCGAGGTACTGACCTTCGCGTTAGACAACTATCTAACCCTCGGAATTTCCTCGCCGTCAATGGGGTTTCCCCCTCCCCGCCAAGTGACGCTCGAAGCGGCATTAAAATCGAGGCAAAAGGGAAGGAAAGAAGAAAAAAAAACCCCTCCGCGCACATACAGCACTCGTCTCTGCCCGCGAAAAGCGACGAACGCAGCCCCCCCCCCCCCCCGGTGGCGCGCGTAGATACCTGCGCAAAGAGGAGAGATGTACCGGATGAGTCTTCGCCTTCGCCCCTACGGAAGCGCCGTCCCCGCCCGTACGGTGCATGGTAGCTGCTCGTCGATTCGTCAGGCGAGAAAAAGTATGGTACGCACGCAGGGAATTGCGTTGACCAGCACCACACAGCCCCCCGGCACCCGCCGTGTCTCGGGAGACACAAACCAACACACGATTCCAACTCCGCCAGGCCCGAGTGGGTGGACGATATAATGTCGGGGTCGGGACCAAGCCACCGCCATCTTTCCTCGCGAGTTATCCGCGAACTTGTGAGTTATCCGCGAACTTGTGCGCAAATCGAGAGCGGTCGTGTGGGTCGTGCGGCCGTGCCGGAGCCGCCAGCCTGGTATCCGCCAAGCCCCCCCCCCCCCCTCCAACCCGACATGACGGACGAGGCCACACTCCCTGTGTACATAGAGTGGGCACACGTGTCATGTACGCTGCACTGGATGCTCGATCGCTGCTGGGTCCCGGCGGATCGGAGGAGTGGAGGAGCAGCGCGGCGGGTGTCAATAGATAGATATGGTGCATTTGCATTTGCATGTGCAGCACCTGTGTGCTATCTATGCGAATAAATAGACCCCGGAGGCTGCAGTATGTGTGGAGGATCGACGGATGGGAGAAGGGCTGCACAAAGGGAAGGGGGGGGGGGGGGGGGGGGGGGGGGAGGGGTTTATAAATAAATACAGGGGTGGGGAA
>Ga0307508_10002252_pt1 | contig 20561 bp, 26 predicted proteins | sample 9_EM_MG_FD_203089 | JGI IMG/M metagenome (GOLD analysis project Ga0307508, IMG submission 203089) | Populus trichocarpa ectomycorrhiza microbial communities from riparian zone in the Pacific Northwest, United States - 9_EM | ecosystem: Host-associated > Plants > Roots > Unclassified | place...
GAAAAAATAATTTGAACATCGTGAATTTGTGAATGTATGCGTCCGGAAAACAAAACCATCGGATTGTGACAATTGCACTGACGATTCATGGGAGTCGCGATACCAACTGTACCAGTTGCCGATACTTGGAAAACCTTACGGGAGTATGACCAGTCTTACCGGAGCTTGGGAAGCTTACCGGAGCTAGGGAAGCTTACCGGAGCTAGGAAAGCTACCGGAGCATCGGACGCAGACAGGGGTTACCGACGTGCAGGGGTAAATTTTCAATTTTTTCCTGATGTAGTCCATACTGCTCGACAGGCAATGTAGGCTGTCCTGGTGGTCTTCTTCATTGGCGGTTTCCGACTTCACTGTGGCAGTATCCGACTTCGCCCTAATCTCTGCACGCCTGACGTGGTCTCATTGCAGTATTTGACTTCGCTGTGGTGGTGTCTGACTTCGCCCTAATCTCTGCATGCCTGGCGTGGTCTTGTTGTGGTATTCAACTTCGCTGTGGCAGTATCCAACTTTGCCCTAATCTCTGCACACCTGGCGTGGTCTCGTTGCGGTATTCGACTTCGCTGTGGCGGTATCCGATGTCGCAGTAATCTCTGCACGCCTGGTGTGGTCTCGTTGCAGTATTCGACTTCGCTGTGGCAGTATCCAACCTCGCCCTAATCTCTGCACGCCTGGCGTGGTCTCGTTACGGTATTCAACTTCGCTGTGGCAGTATCCGACTTTGCCCTAATCTCGGCATGCCTGGCGTGGTCTTGTTGCGGTATTCGACTTCGCTGTGGCAGTATCCGACTTCTCCCTAATCTCTGCATGTCTGGCATAGTCTCGTTGCGGTATTCGACTTCGCTGTGGCAGTATCCGACTTCGCCTTAATCTCTAATTGGTTCTTACAGGTAGTGGTCGCAGCGCCGGGTCACGGATGTAGAGAGGGAGGTCTGTGGAGAGAGATAATATGCGACTTCGATCTATTGCGCTTTACACTACAGGTAATATCCGCTCCTCCTCGCCATACCACCCCCATGGGGCTTCCATCTTTCTGATAAACGTTCCCCTCCTCCTGCTAGCCTACGAACAGTCCCTCTGGGATCGGACCACCCTCTCAGTACCCATCTAGCTATAGCGCGAAGCACAAAGTATACAGGCCCGGGCTCATCTTCTAGTCATCTCAAAAGGAAAGTAGAGGCACCAAGGAAAAACAACAACCCAAGGAAAAACAACAACCCAAGGAAAAAGGAAAAGGTGTGTGGTGGCGCATGCTGGAGCCCGTGACCGTGTGGTGGGTTGGTTGTGCGTGCCAAAGCCCGCAACCGTGTGGTTTGCTGGTGAAGAGGCCGCGGCAATCAGTCACCGGGTGGTGGTGTTTTTGGCGTTCGGATGTGCCAGGGCACTCGATTGCCTGTGGTGTATGGGGCAGTGAGGGCTGTGGCCAACAACTGCCAGGTGGTGTTGGGCCGTCAGGAGGATACGTGGGTGTATATGGCCGTCGGGGGAGGGGTTGGTGCAGGTCGTTGGTCGTATCCGCCGGGCATACGACCCCCGAGGGGCCTGGTGGATGCACAAGCTGGAGCCCATGACCGCTGGGCATCGTGGTGGCAGTTTACGCAAGCTGAAACTCACAGCCACCGGTTGGTGGTGGGCCAGTGGTTGCGTGCGTGGGTACGTACGGCTGCCGGGAGGGGATGTGGTTGGTGGCTGGCAGCCAGGACAGGGGTCCTGCTGTAGTCGAGGTGTGGGTGGGCGTGGGCTTGGCTGACTTCTCAGGGTCAAGGCCATGCCCCCAGGGTTTTGAGGAGGGGTCTGGTTGCGGCGGCGTAAAAGATGCGACCAGAGAGAAGTTGTCGTTTTCTGTCGCGCGAGTGCGACAGGAAAAGAAAGAGTTGGATCTGTTGTGATGGCGCGACAGAGGAAGTGTTGTAGATGCCCTCGGCCATCAGAGGTAGACTCTGATGGCCGTGGGGAGAAGTTGTTGTTGTTGCGCTCGCGGAAGGTTGGGGGTGTTGGAGTGCATAATAGATTACGTGGAGAAGAATCTCCAGACTAGCTACCGCGCCCTTCCTTTATACTTATCCTTCCCTCTGTGGAATCACCGCTTGCCCGCAAGACTGACACAGTTCCTCCGTCTAACATCATGACTCGATCGCCGCGTCCAAGAAAAACACATGATCGCACTCGGCTGCCACGCGGCGAACACTCTACTCGTGGCAACAGAAGAAAGGACGCGTAAGCAGTAAAGGTAAGGAACAGGAAACAGGACGTGCAAGCGTCATCAATGGGAGACAACAAACGTAGTGGATAGGAGAAAGGACACACAAGCATAATCAACAGGAAACGACATATGTAACGATGACAGGAGAAGGACGCTCAAGTAACATAACGGAGATGAAGGAGAGAGGTCTAGACTGGCCAGCGGTTGGGGATATCACTACTGGAGCGATATGGCGGAGATTTGTTGAGGCGCCTAAGCGCGGAGGATAACCGCGGCTACAGCAGCGGAAATGAGGACGTGCCACAGGGCAACAAGGGTGAGAGTGGCACGGGCGCCGGCACCAAGGAGCCTGTCGTGTCAGGTTCGTGACAATGGGTGCTTTACCAAGCCGGTGAGCTGTAACAGCTGCTCATGTCAGGGTGCGGCGAGCGGTTTCGTGAGGAGGTCGGCCGGATTCGCTGCCGAGGTAACATACAGGAACTTGACTGATCCTCGCTGCTGCTTGTTGTGGACATGGTGATATTTGACATCGATCTGTTTCGACTTCTGGCGTACAACTCTGGAGGCAATCAGCTTAAGGGCACCCTGATTATCACATCCAATAGGCACCGAGCCTTCTGACACCTGCACAGACATTCCATCTGCTGCCTCCTTGGTCATGCCCTTCAACCAAAGACTCTCCCGAGTGGCATGGGAGCAAGTGATATACTCAGCTTCGAGTGTTGAAAGAGCTACCACGCTTTGAGATTTAGCTTGCCAGTGAATCAGTCTGGAGGTCACCAGCTCGTTGTTGCCATCGATGTTGCCAAGGCGAAACAGACATCCTCCAATCGACTTTTGAGTTGTCAGGTTTCCTGCCCAGTCGGAGTCGGTGAAGCCCACCACTGAGATGTGTGAGTTGGGAATGTGTGAGGATTTAGCGTGTGGATAGTCGGCGTGTGAGTATGGAAGTCGTCGGTAGTGGATACGGAGTTCGGAAGTTGTCTTCAAGTATTGTAGTACCCTCTTCGCGGCGGTCACGTACATTTCGAGAGGTTGAATGTTGTACCGGCTAAGAGCCGTGCTGCTGAAGGCGATGTCCGGTCTGCTTCCAAGTGCCGCATACATCAAGAAGCTGACAATTGACAGGTACTCTTTTCGATTGGCTGTCTTCTCCTTGCAGTTGGTGTTTGCAAGATCCACTTAATGGTCTAGGGGAGTCTTTGCTGACTTTGCATCCTGTTGCCCAAACCTCTTCAGAATCGTGTCAATGTACACCCACTGGCAGATACTTATACTTCTATCTTCTCCTCTCTCAATTTCTATGCCTAGAAACCTCTTGGCTGCTCCCAGATTGCATATCTTGTATTTTGTCGGTAGTAGGCACTTGATTTCGTGCCCTTTTCCATCGGTTCCATCATATGCTATCAGCAAATCATCCATGTAGAGTCACAGGAGTACTTCGGGCTGGAGATATAGGTTGGGGTCCTCGGCCGATTGATGGAATCCTATTGACTGTAGATATCCGTTGATATCCTCATACCACAGCCTGGATGCCTGTTTCAGTCTGTACAGTGCTTTCCGAAGAGCTAGCATGCTTCCGTCTGGCATATGTGGCTCCAACCACTCAATCCCGGGAGGTGTTTCCATATGGATATTGTCTCGATCGATTTTTGGATTTAGGAATGCGGTGACCATGTCCATGTGATCTACGTTCCATCCGTATTGCACAGATAGTGCCAGTAGGAGTCGAAAGGTTGTTATTTTGGAGACCAGAGCGTAGGTTTCATCGTAGTTGATTCCTTCCTTGGGGCCATATCCTTTGATGACCAATCGCACCTTATACCTAGTTGATCCATCCGGGTTGGTCATTCTCCAGTAGACCCATTTGCATCCGATTGCTTCATCATATCCTTTGGTCTGCTGCTTTCCTCAGTCAGTGTCAGATCTGTGGTTTCCTTGAACAGCATCAAATGTGTGGTTTTCAATCAGCGCCTGCCACTCCTGGCGCATAGCTTCTTCCCACTCTCTCGCTTGAGGACTCCTGAGTGCCGCTTCATACGTGGCTGGCTCATTCTCAGGCCCATTGATTGTCTCAATCTCATTTTCTCTGGCTTCAGCCGCTTCAGTCGCTTCTGCATTTCCAGCAATTCCCAGAGTCAGGAACGCTGTTGCAAGATGCTCTGAAGACGTCCAATCACCCCCTTCTTCATGCGCCTTGCTCATCATGGCTTTGTTCGTTTCAATCCTTGCCTTGCTTCTCGTTCGAGTGGATACGTAGTTATCTAGTCGGTTTGTTAGCGATTTTTGTTCTCTTTTCTTGATGGGGGGGTGGGAGCAGAGAAGCAATGAAAATAAAGAGTATAATCTGAAAGACAGAAAGAAAAGAAAACTTCTGGGTATTCTTGTCTTTTCCGGGCACTCCAGGGCTCCATCTTGTAGATCTTTGTTGCTGTTTCCACCTTTTCCCAGCGAGTCCAGGTTCTTTTTGGCTGCCTTATAGGTCTCCAGCCTTTACCGGTGCGTTCAGCTTTTGTGGTCCCGACCTTGATAGGCCCCAGCCTTTACTGGTGTGCTCAGCTTTTCCAGGCCCCCACCTTCATAGGCTGATTGCTGTTTTCCTCTCATGGCTGACCCAGCTTTCTTTTGGCCGCCTTCATAGGTTCCAGCCTTTACCGATGGGCTCAGCTTCTCTGGCTCCACCTTCATAGGCTGATTCTTTTTCCCACCTTTCCCCATAGGCATGTTTCCAACTATCTTTTCCCGACAGGCAATATTCCACTCTGTCGTATAGGTAGAAGCTTTATTGGGTATCTTTTCTCCGAGCGACGAGCTGGAGAGAGAAGGGGGTAGGGCAGAGAACAGTCTTTCTTTTCTTACTTACCTAGTGGATCCGGACGGCTCTCAATTATTTCGTAGACTTTCTCTGTTTTCTCAGGAAATCCAACATCCTCTAGCATTTCATTTTCTGCAATTTTTCCATGCGCATTCTCTTCTTCTTGGAAGACTAGACTTGAGCATTCCACAGCTCTTCCGTTTCTTCCGGACTTGAAGTCCCAAATTCGCCAGATTTTCGTAGTATCATAGACATAGCCCAGCATCATACCGATACTCGAATGGCTACCGAACTTTTTCTCTTTCCTTTGTGCAGGCGGAACGTGTTTGTACACCTTGTAACCGAATCTCCATAGGTGCTTGATTTGTGGGATTGTTCCGAACAGTGCCTCATACGGTGAGCGATTTCCAGAGAGACTTGAGGTAGGGGATCTTCTGTGTAGATAGCATGCCGTTCGGATGGCCTCGGGCCAGAATCGTATCGGTACATTTCCATCCTTCATCATACTTCTCGCTTTGGTGTTGAGCGTGCGAATCATCCTCTCGGCAACCCCATTCTTGTGCTGAGTATAGGGTGGTGATGGCTTATAGGAGATTCCACTCTCCCTCAGTATGCCAAGAAATAGAGAGTTGTTATATTCGCCGGATCTATTGTCACATCGAAAGTGCTTGATCTGGAACCCTCTTGCCTTGATCCACGCTTAATATGCTTGAAACTTGGCAGATATATCTTCTGCCGATTGTGTGATGAGGAAATATACCTCGGTGTAGCGTGTGCAATCATCGATGTAGATGATGTAGAACTGGACACCTCCAATGCTGTGTTTCATGGGTCCACAGAGATCAGAGTGTATGAGTTCGAAGGGTGTTGTGGAGCGGGACGACTTTGTTGGGATCACATGTTGTTGCTGTTTCGTTTCGACGCAGGTTTCGCATAGTTCCGGCGTTTCCCAAGGGGTTCGGATTTTGGTCTTCTTATCCAACGAATCCAAGATGAGTTTGAGGTCTGCGCAGTTGAGATGTGCGAGTCTTCGGTGCCATACTTCGATTGAGTCTGATTTACAGGTGTTTGTGGATGAGGAGGCGTGAGCGGATCTGAGTCATGGGAGGTTTGTTGCTGAGGTGTTGGGGAATCCGACTCGTGGGAGGATATATAGACCGCGATTGAGTGTGGCGCTTAGAGGGTTGTTACCGTGTTGATCGATTATTTTACATGTTCCGTCCTTGAATATCGCAGTGAGGCAAAGAGAGTCGAGTTGGCTGACAGAGAGAAGTGAAATTCGAAATTCTGGTACAAAGAACGCTTCAATACATACCCCGTTCAATTGTACTATTCCCTTCTTCCTGGCGTGTACTTCATTCTTGTCTCCCAGCTTGATGATCATATTTGCTTTTCCAATTGAGTCCTTCTTAAATTCAGTAAGATCATTGCAATAGTTATGAGAGGCTCCAGAGTCAATGGCCCAGACCCCAAGCCTCGAATTCATTGATCACCTTGACGTGACCAACACCTCTCAATCGAGAGAGGTCGACCCTGCGAGTCATTGCAGATTGTTGGGGCTATTTCCGAGAAGCTTCTGTCCCCAGTATCCATTTCCTTGACCAGATCCAGAGCTTCCTCCATAACCTTGGCCGTAGAGACCGCTTCCGTTTCCATTGTCACGGCCTTGGCCATAGGATCTGTCAAGATACTGCCTCGACTTCTCCGTTTGTCTCGACAGGCAATGTAGGCGGGGTCTGCAACGCGAGCGGTCCTACTCACACTTCCGGTGTACTCACACTTCTGGCATACTCACACTTCTGTCATACTCGGACGCCTTGTGTGAGCTCGGTGTTCTTGCAGTATCCGTCACGCCCGGTGTGGTCTCTTCGTGGCTCTTCTCATACGCCTTGCGTGGGCTCGTTGTTCTCGCGGTATCCATCACGTCCAGCGTGGTCTCTTTGCGGCTCTTCTCACATGCCTTGTGTCGGCTCGTTTGTTCTCGCGGTATCCGTCACACCCAGTGTGGTCTCTTCGCGGCTCTTCTCACACGTCTTGCATGGGCTCATTGTTCTCGTGGTATCCATCATGCCCGGCGTGGTCTCTTCGCGGCTCTTCTCACATGTGTTGCGTGGGCTTGTTGTTCTCAGGGAGTGGTGGTCGCAACGCCGGTCATGGGGATAGAGAGGTAGGTCTGTGGAGAGAGATAATAGATTGCGTGGAGAAGAATCTCCAGACTAGCTACCATGCCCTTCCTTTATACTTTTCCTTCCCTCTGTGGAATCACAGCTTGCCCGCAAGACTTACACAGTTCCTCCGTCTAACATCATGACTCGATCGTCGCGCCCAAGGAAAACACATGATCGCACACGGCCGCCGCGCGGCCAACACTCTACTTGCCGCAACAGGAGAAAGGACGCACAAGCAGTAACAGTAATGGAAAGGAAGACTGACGTACAACTTAATCAAGGGAAAACAATACTCGTAACGAACATGGGAGAAGGACGCGCAAGCTCAATCAATGGAAGACAACAAACGTAGTGGACAGGAGAAAGGATGTGCAAGTATAATCAACAGGAAACGACATACGTAACGATGACAGGAGAAGGACGTGCAAGTAACATAATGGAGACGAAGGAGAGAGGTCTAGACTGGCCAGCAGTTGGGGATATCACTACCGGAGCGATATGGCGGAGATCGGTCGAGGCGCCTAAGCACGATGGATGACCGCGGCTGTGGCAGCGGAAACAAGGACGAGCCACAGGGCGACAAGGGTGAGAGTGGCACTGGCGCCAGCGCCTAGGAGCCTGTCACACCAGGTTCGTGACAGTATGTCCCCTGTCCAGACCGAAGCTCCGGCGAGGTTATGTCGGGTCGTCAGGGTCCAGCGGCAGATGTGGGTGTGGTAGAAGCGGACGGGCCGGCTAGCCTGCTGCCGGGCTTGGAGTTGTTCGGTCATTCGCTGTTGTTCGGTGATGATGGCTCCCAGGGTGTTGCTCATCAGCTGGAGTTGCTGTTGGTCTGCGTCGTGGAACTCGTTCATCCGCTGGGCAAGCGTCCAGTATACGATGTGATTGCAGCGGGCGTCCCGGGTGGTTGTTTGATGTATCATGGTGACGATTTCCCCCAGGAGGGTGAGTTGCTCATCCTGTAGTGCCGCAGTCGTGGCTGGGGGCGGTTTATGTTTTTCTGATCTTTCAGTGGTGGCGTGATATCCGCCAAGGTTTCACGTGGGGCTGCAGCGCTGCAGCAGAGGTGGTGGTTTTCCATCTTCACGAGGAACTGGCATTCGGGGCAGACCTGCTTTTCTCGGTACCAGTCCGCACATGCTTTGACGGGGTTGAGGCGTTGTTCGTGGGTTACTTCGTGTAGTTCGTTAGGGTGTAGGAATGGGCAGTCGCAGTTTGTTGCTTAGCGGCAGCGGCTTCGGCGTGGGTAGTAGTTGTTGTCCTTGCGCTGGCGGTGGGTGTTGCAGTAGTCATCGTAGCAGGCTGTCCAGTGCAGAGATACGTGGTCGTTGGTACGGGGCTATCCTGCGGTGGACAGCGGGGGCAAAGGTGCAGCTGGAGGGGCACCCCATCCATTGGTCGTGGGGGCGGCAATGCCCCAGTCATTGTTGGGTTCGTTGGTGGGTAGTTCGGTTTGTTTGTTATCGGCGGAGGTTCTGATGGGAACTCAGAGGTGCGGCTGCGGCCTGCAAAGGTCCAGCCTTCGTTGGTGTCGACAGTGGCGGTGGTGGACATATCGGGTTTTTAGAGTTGGGGTGCGGGTTTCTCAGGGTATTCCTCGTGGAACTGGCGGACGAGGTTGGGTGAGTTCTCAAAGTTGCGGGTGGGATACCAGGTATGATCGGGGTTGTGGAAACCGGTCCACTTGACTCGATACTGGATCTGGTTTCTATGGCGTCAGGAGTCGAGGATTTTCTCTACTTCCCACTCTTGCTGTTCTTGGATGATCACAGGTGGTGACGGTGTTTGTTGGTGTCCTGGGATGGGTTCAGTGCTGGCTGTAGGTTCGAGGAGGCTGATGTGGAAAACTGGGTGGATCCTGACAGTGGCCGGTAGGTCCAGTTTATATGCTCTAGAGCCTACCTTCTTGAGGAAGGTGTACGGGCCTATCTGCTTGTGGTCCAGTTTGTTCGATAGTCAGGTTGTCTGGATCTCTTTCCATCGTAGCCAGACCCTGTCGTCTGGGTTCAGTACCGGGTCCGGATGTCGTGCTTTGTTGGCTTGCTCTGCTTGAGATAATTGGGCTTCCTTGATCTCTGCTCGAAGTTCTTCATGCAACCTTCTTAATGCCACGACATATTCTGACGCTTCCAGGGTCTCATCGTTCCGGGTGCCGAGGTCTGGCAGGAAACAAGGGTGATATCCATAGTTGGCAAAGAAGGGGGCTATTTTTGTGGTTCCGGTTTGTGTGTTGTTGTAGCAGAATTCGGCAATTGGCAACAACCTTTCCCAGTCGTCCTGCTGGTAGTTGCAGTATGCCCGGAGATACTGCTTGAGGGTGGCATTGGCTCTTTCCATTTGTCCGTCTGTTTGTGGGTGGAAGGCTGTGCTGAGGTTGCGTGATATCCCGAGTGCTTCCGTTACTCGTTTCCAGAAGTCTGAGGTAAACAGGGACCCTCTGTCTGATACAATACTGCTTGGCAGTCCGTGGGGTCTTATAACTTGTCGGAGGAAGTGGTCTGCTAGGTCTTCGGGGTCCATGGTACCCTGGCAGGCGACGAAATGTCCCATCTTTGTGAGGCGATCGATTATTACCCATAACGCGTCTTTTCCGTTGCTCGTCAGCAGTGTGGTGATAAAGTCCATTGATATTGTGTCCCATGGTCGGTGTGGGAGTTCGAGTGGCTTTAGCAGTCCAAATGTCGTGTGTCGGATTGGCTTGATGCAATGGCAGGTGTCACAGTGGTCGACATATCTGTGGATGTACTTTCCTTGCCCTGGCCGATAGAAATTTCGGCTAACAAGTTCCAGGGTTCTTGCTCGGCCCAGGTGTCCCGCAGCTTGCGCGTCATGGTGGTCTCTTAATATGCGTAGTCGCAGGGTGTCGTTGTCTGGAATCCATATGAGGCCGTCATACATTAGCAACCCACTGTTTTTCTCGCATAACCCTAGCGCGATCTTTCAGCCATGGGTGGTCCCGCTCGCCTTTTTCCTCCGGATTTCTTGGATCTCTTTATCTGCTGTGCTTAGTGTCCGGATTTCATTCAGGAGTTCCTTGTCTATCTCGAGATTGATGGTTTCTGTTGTATTGGCCTGGAGTGCTTCGAATGCTTCTTCGGGTAACAGGATTCGGCCGTGGTTCTGTCGATGCTTCATATCCCCTTCCCAGGGTGAGTCTCTTGACTCTCTACAGAGGATGTCTGGTTTGCCGGCCAATTTCCCGGGTCGATACTTGATCACGAAGTCATAGTTAGCTAATCGCTCACTCCACCGGGCTTGTCGCAAATTGAGATCTTTTTTTGTTTTCCAGTATTCGAGGTTTTTGTGGTCGGTGAGGATTGTGATTTTTGGTCCCATTGTTTTACAATAAGTATCCCATTTTCGTAGTGCGTCTACTATCGCCAGTAGCTTCTTATCGTAGATGTCGTAATTGTGCTCCAGGTCTTTGAGTTTCCTCGAGTAGTATGCTACAGGATGCAGGATTCCCTTTGCATCAGGTTGTGAGCAGATTGCTCTTATGGCGTAGTCTGAGGCGTCTGTTTCGATGGTGACGGGTTGTTCCGGATCGAAGTGTTGCAATATCGGTTCCGTGATCATTGCTCCCTTTAGTGTCTCAAACACCTCCTGCTGCCTGTCCCCCCATTCCCATAACTTGTCCTTTCTTGTGAGGGAGGAGAGGGGTGTCGTAATCTTGCTATAGTCTCTGATAAACCTTCGGTAGAAGTTGACGAAACCCAGGAAGCTCTGCACCCCTTTGACGTTTGTTGGCTCCTTCCAGTCTCTGATTGTTCGGATCTTTTCTTTGTCCATTCTCAGCCCTTCTGGCGATATGACATATCCCAGATATTCTGTTTCCATGGCGTGGAATTCACATTTGGATGCTTTCAGTGTTAGTCCGGTGTCACGTACTCGTGTAAGTACTGCCCGGACATGTTTTCGCTGTGTTTCCTCGTCGGGCGAGAAGACCAGGATGTCGTCCAGATATGCCACGCCGAAGATATCTAAAAAGTCACTCAGGATCTGGTTCATCCATCGTTGGAGGATGCCGGGGCATTGGTGAGTCCGAACGGCATGACGCAATACTTGTATAGCCTATATCGAGTTCGAAATGCTGTCTTCCATTTGTCGCCCTTTGCAATGCGGAGGTTGTAGTACGCATCTCGTATATCGAATTTGGTGTAGATGGTGGCGCTGGAGAGTTGATCGAGAGACTCGCCGATCAGTGGCAGTGGTGTCCGATCTTTGATCGTGATTTCGTTTAGTTGCCGGTAGTCCACACACAGACGTAGTCCTCCATCCTTTTTCTTGACGAAATGTATTGGTGCTCCGGCCAGGGAGGTGGATGCCCGGATCCATCCTCGTTTTTCGTTGACTTCTAGGTATTCTCTCAGTGCCTTCATTTTGTCTTCGTTCAGGGGTCGCAGTGGCTCATACAGGGGTGTTTTCCCTTCCTCCAGTGGGATATGATGGTCCTGCGTGCGGTGAGGTGGGGGTGTCATTGGTTCTTGTTCAGTGAATACATCGAGGAATTCGTGATATTCCGGGGGAATTGGTTTCTTGCTCATCCTGGAGGTCTCTTTGATTTTGTCGATTACTGTCTGGCATACCTCCCATGGGTCTGTTTCGCCGATTTCCCAGTTCTCTTCTTCTGCCGGTGTTTTCTTATAGTATTGCTCTGTGGCTTTTTCTTCTGGGACTGTGTTGGCTCTTGGTGAGCTGGGTAGGCACTTCTCGGCGCAGTGGTTGGAGTGGAATTTCACGGTGTGATTCTTCCATCCTATTACTGGGTCGTGGAGTTTGAGCCACGGGAGTCCCAAGATGATCGGGGCATTCCCAATCGTGATGCAGTGTAGCCGGAAGTCCTCCTCATGATGGTTGATGGTTAGGTGGATCTGAGCATCGTGGGTTACCGGCCTGCCGGTGACCTCACTTCCATCGACTGTCAATACTCCTCTTGGCATTGTTTTTTGTTGCATATGTATTCCGCTGGCCTCAGCATAGGCCTTATCGATGAAGTTTTCTGATGCCCCACTGTCCACCAAGGCTGTAGTGGTGCATTCGTTCCCGTCTGTCCCCTGGATTCGTACTTTGATCATAATTTTTTCCTCGCGGTCGTATCTGGCGGTTCGTACTAGGTACGGGGGGTCTTCTTCGGGTTTGACAACAGATGTTTCCCTCGGGTGGTGGTTGTCAGCACCTATTCCCGAGTGTTGTCATTTCCCGACAGTTCTTCTTTGGTCGTCTCCTCGAAGGTGGCTTCCGCAGCCCTGTATGGTCTTCTCCATGGAACTCGTTCGTTCCTGGGCTGGGGGCATTCTTTTGCGAAATGTCCTTTCTTTCCGCAGTTGTAACATTCTCCCATGATTACTTGTCGTGGGAATCGGTTCGGTGTTCCCCTTGCGAATTTGAATCGTCAGGTGGCATCAAGGTCCATCGGGTCTCCCGGGGGCGTCGCTGGAGGCTCCTTTGTGTGGACGTGGAAGCGGGCTTCTGGGTTGGTGGTAGGTCGGCGATTCATGACTCCGAGGTTGCATAGGCAGCTATCTGTTTTGACGGTGGCTGTGGCATAGTCCACCAAGACTGTGGTGGGGGTTTTGCTCATGACTAGGTGCCTTTTTACCTCAGGGTGTAATCCGTCTCGGAATTGTGCAATGCATACATTGTCCGCGTATGGGAGGTCTGCTTTGATTCGCTGAAATTCGGCCCAGTAGGTGGCCACTGTCTGATTTCCCTCCTGGATATTCTGGAATTTCTCAAATGCTATTTCCTCAGTGTCTACCTGGCCGAAGATGTGCTTCATGTTGGTTTTTAGTTCTTCCCATGTCAGGTTGATTCCTCCTTCCTGGTTTAGGAAGGTTTCCACCCAATTCCAGGCTACCCCGCGTAGCAGGGAGGATGCATATCCTGTTTTCTTGTCATCGCCGTTGAATCGGTTTCCTTCTGTCCTAAACTTGAGCTCGCACTGGGCCAATAATATTTTGAACTTTGATTTGTCTCCTTCGAACGGTTCGGGGTCCCGGAGCTTTGGGTAACTGCTTTGGGATGTCTCTCTGGCCAAGAGGATTTCTCGTAACATCTCCATGGTGAGGAGGTGGGGTCCCGCCCCTCCTGCTCCTGATTCGTCCCCCATTCTTTGGGTTTGCTCTGGTGAATCTGGCGTCTGGGACCTTGATCGGGGACCCTCGTGAATTCTCTGAGGGTGAGGGGATCCTCGCTGTTTTCGTCCTCGGAGGCCACTGTGTTGCTACGTCAGGTGTCGATGGGGAGACGCAATCTAGTGTCAAGATCCTGCCTCGACTTCTCCGTTTGTCTCGACAGGCAACGTAGGCAGGGTCTGCAGCGCGAGCGGTCCTACACACCCTTCCGGTGTACTCACACTTCCGGCGTATCCACACTTCAGACGTACTCGCACGCCTTACGTGAGCTCGGTGTTCTCGCGGTATCTGTCACGTCTGGCATGGTCTCTTCGCGGCTCTTCTCACACGCCTTGTGTGGGCTCATTTGTTCACGCAGTATCCGTCATGCCCAGCGTGGTCTCTTTGCGGCTCTTTTCACATACCTTGGGTGGGCTCGTTGTTCTCGCGGTATGTGTCACACCCAGCGTGGTCTCTTTACGGCTCTTCTCACACGCCTTACGTGGGCTCGTTGTTTTCGTGGTATCCGTCACGCCCGGTGTGGTCTCTTCGCGGCTCTTTTCACACGCCTTGCGTGGGCTCATTTGTTCTCGCAGTATGCGTCATGCCCAGCGTGGTCTCTTCGCGGCTGTTTTCACATACCTTGGGTGGGCTCGTTGTTGTCGCGGTATGTGTCACACCCAGCGTGGTCTCTTCGTGGCTCTTCTCACACGCCTTACGTGGGCTCATTGTTCTCGTGGTATCCGTCACGCCCAGCGTGGTCTCTTCGCGGCTCTTCTCACATGCCTTACGTTGGCTCATTGTTCTCGGGGAGTGGTGGTCGCAGCGCCAGTCATGGGGATAGAGAGGTAGGTCTGTGTAGAGAGATAATATTCTATTTTGATCAAATGTGCTTTACCACTACAGGGTTTATGCACTCCTCCTCGCCGTACCACCCCTGTGGGGCTTCTATCTTTCCCTGTTACCACCGGAAGAGCAAACAAACAAAAGGAAACAAACCAAGAAAAATCGCAGCAACGAGTGACCGTACAGAGGAACTCCTGACAAACAGCTACCTCTCTCGGCCCAGAACCCCAGTGCTTTTGTATGTACACGGTGAAGGAGAATTGCAGTGGAGGGAAACAACGGTAACAGAAGTAGTGCAATACTATTACCTTTGGTGGGACCTCTAGGCAGTCATGGTCATGTCGGCTACTGTGTTGTTGTCATTTCGCAGTGCTGTCATGATTTTGGCGTAGGTCGGGCAGTTTCGGTCAGAGTCTTTGTGTGGTTGCTGGCAGTTGGCACAGCGGATGGGCGGGTGTCTGCAAGAGTGGCCTGCTTTGCAGTTTCCGATTGCACAAGGGTGTTCGCGGGTGGGGTGTGGGAGGGCGCAGACTGCACAGGTGTATGTGGCGGCAGTACAGCACTGGGTCGGGTGCCCATACTGTTGGTATTTGTTGCATTGGGTGGAGGGGCCGAAGGAAATGTATTCGGCGATGTTGCACTGGCGGTTAAAGACAGCGAGGCTGGTAGCACCCAGTGACTTCTTGGTCATTTCACCAATAAAGGTGACGACCATGGATGGAGCCTCTTTGCCCTGACGTCGTTCGGGGCTGGTGAGCCATCACGGTGTTTGACCCATTCGGAGGGTGGGGTAGGTGTTTTCGATTTCAGTTCGAATGGTTTCGGGGGTGGCGGCAGTGGGGACGCCGTGAATGATGAAATGAGTCCATCGCTGGCTGACCCTAGAGGAGGTGATTGGGTATTCGTGGAGTGCATCTTCGAAGATGGCGAGGTAGGGTTCGTAGCTTGTTCCCAGGTATTGGGGTGTGACTGTGAAGACGAGGTTGTTGGTGGCAGTGATGTGTGCCAGGATAAAGGGTGGGTGGGTGATGTCGGAGTGGCTGGTGATGGTTTGGTTGATGACCTGGAGGGCACGGTCGGCGGCTTCCTTTCGGTTGTTTGGTGCAGTCGTCAGGTTGAAAATAATCAGTCTGTCTGCCGTTGGGTAAGGCTTCGGGAGAATGGTCTCCTTTCGGCCCTTCTTCTTGCTCTTCACCTCTGTGAACTCCTGTGGCTTTTTCTTCTCCACTACCTGTGCATAGGTAGGGTTCGTGGCCGTCAGGGGTTTGGCAGTGGTGGTAGGTGGTCGGTGGGTTTGGGGGTGTGCTGCCATGGCCCGGGTGGCCGGGGCAGTGACTGTGGTGGCTGGGCGGGTTGATAGTTTGGCGACTTGTTCAGAGAGTTTGGTGATGGTGTCGGTAAGCGTACAGATGTGCTTCTGCATCTCCAGCTCCCGGTCCTTCATTTCTTGGAGGCCCAGGATTCTGACCGTAACAGCGTGTTGGGTGAGCTGGTGGCTGACTTCCTTGCGGACGAACTCGGCGATGGGTGCAAGGAGGTTCTGGGTGACTCTGTTGCCGGTTTGTAGGCTTTCGAACTCGATTTTCCACGCCACATAACTCGCGAGAGTGTCTGTGTCGTGGTCCCACTCTGGTGCGTAGTCCACGCTGGGGTCCATGGGTTCCATGTCCAGTATTAACGGGATGGGGATCGTGGCGGGAATTGTGAAGGTGGAGCCAGAGGCGACCGGTCGGCGTAATCCCGTGACAATGGCTGCGGCCGGAGTCCGGGGGGCGGGGAAGGCGAGGTCGATTCCGAATGGGTTGGTGGTTGGGTTGGTTGCCATGGCGACGTGGTGGAGATGTGGCCAGCTGGCCTCTTCTTGGTGCGGGGGTGGGTGTTGTTTGCTAACCGAGCGACGGCGACGCAGAGCGGAATCGGGCGGGCAGCAACAACAAAGAAGTAGGAGAGGACCGTCGAGTTCGTAGATAGAAAGACCGTGGAGTTATGATGCTCCAGAGGGTATTTCCAGCGAAATCGGTGGTGGGGATAAAAAGTTGTTTGGCAGCGAAAGAAAATTTTGCGGTGGAGTGAAGGATAATAGATTGCGTGGAGAAGAATCTCCAGACTAGCTACCGTACCCTTCCTTTATACTTTTCCTTCCCTCTGTGGAATCACAGCTTGCCCACAAGACTGACACAGTTCCTCCATCTAACATCATGACTCGATCGCCATGTGCAAGGAAAACACATGATCGCACTTGGCCGCTGTGCGGCCAACACTCTACTTGCGGCAACAGGAGAAAGGACGCACAAGCAGTAACAGTAAAGGAAAGGAAGACTGATGTACAACTTAATCAAGGGAAAACAATACTCATAACGAACATGGGAGAAGGACGCGAAAGCTCAATCAATGGGAGAAAACAAACGTAATGGACAGGCGAAAGGACGCGCAAGCATAATCAACAGGAAACGACATACGTAATGATGACAGGAGAAGGACACGCAAGTAACATAACAGAGATGAAGGAGAGAGGGCAAGACTGGCCAGCAGTCGGGGATATCACTACCGGAGCGATATGGCGGAGATCGGTCGAGACGCCTAAGCACGGAGGATGACCGCGGCTACGGCAGCGGAAATGAGGATGAGCCACAGGGTGACAAAGGTGAGAGTGGCACTGGCGCCAGCGCCAAGGAGCCTGTCGCGCCAGGTTCATGACAGGATCCATTTCCGTTTCTGTGGCCTTGACCATACAAACCGTTTCCATTTGCATCTCCATGACCTTGTCCATACGATCCGTTTCCATTCCAATTTCCGTGACCTTGTCCATAGAATCAGCCTCCGCTTCCGGGACTGGTTCTATGGCCTTGGCTGTAAAATCCGCTGCCACTTCCATCTCCGCTTCCATTTCCATTTCCATGTCGTCTCTTTGGGGAGGTCCTCTTTACATGTCCCATTTCTCCACATCCGAAGCAGTTAGGCCTGGTTTCCTGATTGCCGTCTCATGGTCGTTTATTGCTACCGTCCTTCTTTCAACAGATTTCGAAATTGCAGGTGTTGAAGCTGCATCAGCTGCACCACTTCTGGGGGCACTGGTCGCCATGTCCTACTAGGCCTCCACGATGGTTTCCTTGACCTCCTTGACCACCTCGACCTCCTCGACCACCCCCTCTTCCTCCATATTGAGAGTACAGGGCCTCCGAGACAGCATCTAGTTTAGTGGCCAGTGCCTCATTCTGTTCGCACTCCTTCAGGTCATTGAGTACTTGCTGGACTGTAACATCTGCTCGAGACTGAAGCATCTTGATGTTGATCTTTAACATCTCCAGGTGAGTCGTGAAGATGTGGTTCTTCAATACCATGTCCGGGACAGCTTCAGGGGTGCCGGCCAGCTGGTTGGTAATATTTAGGAATTGGGAAAAGTAGGTGTTAAGGGGTTGACCGGGGACCGGACGCATTTGGCTGAATTGCCAGAAAAGCGTCAAACGGCCAACAGTGGTGTTTGCCGTGTCCATCTGTTCTGTTAGTATCTCCCACATCCTCATGGGATCCTTAACCTGATTCAGATGGGTCTTGACATCAGGGCTGCACGATCCATAGATAATGGCGCCAGCCTGGGTCTTCTGCGTAGTGAAGTCCTCATAGGCCCTACGTCCATGGATGGCGGCCTTGGTCATTCCTTCAGGATTCTCGGGTTCCTCCTCTTCTTCCACGACCATCCTCCATGCCTTGATGCCATGCAAGACCTATTCACAATCCGCCTTCCAGGAGGCATAGTTTGTAGAGTTCAGGAGGGTGATGGTTCCGAGAGGATGCTTGAAGACCTTCTCGTTGGTGGCGTTGGGAGAAGACATGCTGGGCGATTCGAGTGGGGAACTGACAGTGTGTTTATCGGTTTATGATAATGTAATTCGAGGTGGAGAGGAGGAAAAGCAACTGAGTATCTTTGTCGAGTTCGTTCGATCTGTGCGTGACGGTTACGGCACCGGGCTCATAACCTGTTGAATGGTTATGGCTGTCCGTGTAAGCTTTGATCGAGAGAAGAGAGCAGAAGGATCTTTGGAGGAGATGAGAGAGATGAGATTCTTCACAGTGGAGCGAGAGTTGTATGTCTAAAGAGTATATAGAAGAAAGACACAAGACAGAGAACCCAAAGTACATCCTTGCTGCTTCCCCGCTTTGTCCCAATTGGGCTCCCTGCATCTACTCGCTCCTCCAGCACTCGCTTCCCCAGCAATGGCGTCCGCTCAATGCTCAGCAGTGAGAAGCTTTTCCAACAAAGACAGAGGAAGATCCTACCATTCTTGCAGACCTTGGGAAGTGGAGGGCACAAATTTGGCAAGACTTTCATGATCTGTTCCAACCACCGACTGGTGTTCCACTACCAGAAGCAGATGACTTCCATATTCTGTCTGATCCTACTGCAAAAATTCCACACCGTCAACCGTATCGAATGACCCCTACCGAACGTGAAGAATTTGAAGTGCAGATCAAGAAACTTTTGGCCAATGGATAGATTACGGATTCCCACTCCTGATACGCAGCATCAGTCATCTTCGTAAATAAGCCAAATGGAACCTTACATATGTGTGTCGATTATAACGGATTGAACAAAATTATGTTTCAAGATCGGTATCCACTACCATACATCGATGATCATCTTGACAAACTTCATAGTGGACGGATTTTCACCAAGTTGGATCTGGCTAGTGGTTACCATCAAGTACTAATATATGCAGATGATTGTCACAAGACAGTATTCCTTGCATCTGAAGGTTTCTATGAATACAAGGTCATTCCGTTTGGACTTGCAAATGCACTAGCTGCATTCATGTGTCTCATGCATCAAATCCTCCATCCACATCGACGATATGCAATTGTATATCTGGATGATGTATTGATATTATCGAAAACGCTTGCCGAACACAAGGTACATGTCAAGGCAGTACTTCAGTCCATACGCCGTGTGCATTTACATCTCAGCGATCCAAAACGACTTTTTGGAGCATTGGAAACCTCTTTTGTTGGATTTAAGGTCAACAGGTATGGAATTCATACGGAAGAGAAGAAAGTGGCAGCAGTACGAGAATGGCCAACTCCCCATTCACCCTTAGCACTTCGCTCATTTCTGGGATTGGCAGGATACTATCGGAAATTTGTTTCAAAATTTGCCCATCGTGCGAATCTCCTCTACGAGCTTGCAACCAAACCAAAGGATGAATTTTGCTGGGTGTCCAGACACCAACTCCAATTTGAAGATCTGAAACAGGATCTCGTGTCAGTACCAGTATTGGCAACAGTTGATCCAGATGCAGACTTTATTCTCCGAACCGATGCATCAGATACTGCGATTGGTAGAGTACTAGCTCAAAAGCAGCAATTTGAAGGGAAGATGGTGGAATGGCCACTCGGATTCTTTTCACGGAAACTTCATTCGGTGGAAACCAGGTACCCTACCTATGACCGAGAATTACTGGCAATTAGTGCAAATCTGAAGCATTGAGCATGTTATGTTCACAGTCAACACCATACGACAATTTACACCGACCATGCTGCTCTTCAACACATCCTCGGTCAAAATTAGCTGTCAAGCCACCAATGACACCATCTCGATAAACTCCAGCAACATGACTACGATATCAACTATTTCCCTGGTACCTCCAATACAGTTGCGGATGCACTGAGCCGAATTGCATACATTCAACCATCAAGTCCGAAATGAACTCTGTGTCAAGATCCTGCCTCGACTTCTCCGTTCTGGCTCGACAGGCAACGTAGGCTTGGGTCTGAGGAGCGAGCACTCCTACTCACACTTCCGGCGTACTTACACTTCCGGTGTATTCACACGTCTAGGGTGGACTCGTTGTTCTTGCGGTATCCGTCACGCTCGGCGTGGTCTCTTCACGGCTCTTCTCACACGCCTTGTGTGGGCTTGTAGTTTTCACGGTATCCATCACGCCTGGTATGATCTCCTTGCGGCTCTTCTCTCACGCCTTGCGCGGGCTCATTGTTCTCACGGTATCCGTCGCGCCTGGCATGGTCTCTTCGCGACTCTTCTCACACGCCTTGCGTGGGCTCGTTGTTCTCGCGGTATCCGTCACCCCTGGCGTAGTCTCTTCACGGCTTTTCTCACATGCCTTGTGTGGGCTCGTTGTTCTGGGGAGGGATGGTCGCAGCACCAGTCACAGGGATAGTGAGGTAGGTCTGTGGAGAGAGATAATATGCAACTTAGATCAATTGCGCTCAGCACTACAGGCTACTTGCGCTCCTCCTCGCCATACCACCCCCGTGGGGCTCCCATCTTTCCAATCCACCGAACAGAAAACACAACAAGAACAGAAGTTGCGCAGAGCGTAAAGGCATGCAGAAACAAGTATGCACGACACAGGAACATCAGAAGAGAAACCGCGCCAACGGAGCAAAAGGAAACAAATCCCCTT
>Ga0307508_10002253_pt1 | contig 20561 bp, 28 predicted proteins | sample 9_EM_MG_FD_203089 | JGI IMG/M metagenome (GOLD analysis project Ga0307508, IMG submission 203089) | Populus trichocarpa ectomycorrhiza microbial communities from riparian zone in the Pacific Northwest, United States - 9_EM | ecosystem: Host-associated > Plants > Roots > Unclassified | place...
TCCCCCACCACCCCGTCTACCGCTGCCCCCTGGCTGCCATGAAGAAGCAAAGAAGAACCACTTTCTCCTCGTCCCCGGCCTGACCTCCCGGCCCTTCCCCACCACCCTGTCTTCCGCTGCCCCCTGGCTGCCGTGAAGAAGCAAAAGGAACCACTTTCTCCTCGTCCCCGGCCTGACCTCTCGGCCCTTCCACACCGACGCTGCTCGGCGCTACAAGGCCCCTTGGTCCTCGCTTTATCCTCTTTATCCTCTTTACTTTCTTTATCCCCTTCCGCGACAATTGTGGTGTCTCCCGTTCCATGAGCGAGCGCCATCAAGAACGTCACCAGCGTCCCTCCCGCTCCGAGCGACAACGGAGACGTATCTCGACTCAAGTGAACCTGATCGCCAACCAGTTGCCGGAGGTCAACCAGGACTTTCTGAACCTCGCGCGAAGCCATCTGGAAGCCTTCAACGAGCTTCAGCGAAGCTGCCAGCTTACCCAGCCTTCACGTTCTCGCTCGCCCGTTCATACCCGCTCCCGCTCACCAACCCCTACCCACTCGCGATCCCCTCCCCCCTACACGAATTACAGACAGCGGACCCCTCCTGCCTCTGCGGCCTATCCCAGGACTCCTCCAACCCCCCACCGTCCCGTCACCCCAGAGGAACAGTCCGCCGAGGACTCCGGAACCTTGCCTGACGCCCCGAATCGCTCCCCGTCCATACTCGGTTGGGATACATACGTTACCGGCCGTCGACCAGCCCGTACCACCGATCACTACCACACCCGCTCACACTCTCCTCACTACCGGCGAGGTAACCAGAGGGCACGTGGCAACCAGTACAGCCGGCATACAAGAGGTATGCACTAACGGAACGTCGTGCAGGACTCTACCCTCGAGCAAGACAACAGAAGTGGAGCCAATAGTGGAAGAGGTCGGAGGCAGCGCCCTCGTTCCTTACACAAGCGAATCCGCTTTTAGCCTCTCACCTGGAAGGCCTACCGCAGCGAGTTCAGCTAAACAGCAAACCCAGCTGCTCTACATTCCACCGGCTATCAAACGGAGTTTCCTGCTCCTCGCTCGCTACTACAGTGCTCCCGAGTCCCCCCCACCCTCTCCAATCACCTCCGCTGTCTTGAACTTTCTACATTCTTTCATAAAAGCTAACAGTAACAGTCCTTTGTCGCCGATCGCTCCCCGTGCAGACATCAAGGAACGCTTACTGAACGATACCATCAGCTGGGCTCACGCACGAGGTCTCCCGTTTGCTGATCCCAGGCTCGCACTCGTCACGCAGCCGCTTCAACCTGTACATCAGGCAGCGCTACTGCCATTTCAACCTGTTCATCAGGCACTGGTCCCGCAGTCGCTCCAACCTGTGCATCAGGCAGCGCTACTGCCTTCGCAACCTGTTCATCAGGCCCTCGTCTCGCAGTCGCTACAACCTGTTCATCAGGCAGCGCCACTGCCATTTCAACCTGTTCATCAGGCAACCTTGCATAAGTGCTGAAGCTCCGGACGTCTGCAGATACAGTACGATCTCCCTGCCGTTGTTGACGCTGTACCCGGCTCACCAGGGACGGTGCTGATCCCGCTGCAGGTGGAGAATTCAAGTAAGAAGCGTAAGGTCAGGCTTCGACTCGCCACTACAACTACCGATCGTTCCAGAGGCCTCGCACCAGCTGTTTCCGAGTCCAACGAACTACCAGACACCGTTTCCGAGTCCGGCAAACTACCAGACACCATTTCCGAGTCCAGTGAGCTGCCAGACGCCGTTTCTGAGTCGGGCAAGCAGCCGGGCACCCCTCAAGGAAATCTCAGCCACCACACCAGTCTGAGTATCTCGGTGCTCCTCACCTTTCCAGAGGCGCACCAGAGTACGCACGAAGTCCCTACCGACCAGTTTGAACTCCTTTCGTTAGCTGACAAGATGCCTGAGGAAACACTTAAGCGACGGCCGGTCAGTCCCACCGGCTCTCTCGAGGAATTTGATGACACTCCTGAGCAACTTTCGAAGCCCCATTTTGCAATTGGAGGAACGCAATCGGAAGTCGCTCAAGGCAAGCAGCCCGTATACCATCCACACACTCTTGCCCGGCATGGGTACAGACAGCCCTCAGTTATTCCGGAGTCGGAAGAGGATGATTCTATGGATGACCAACAACAGTCATCCGAGCAGAGAACCCAGGAACCGCATCAGCCGCTCCAGCAGTGTCAACCGCAACTGCCTCTGCAGCAGCCATACCAGCCACAGCAGCTGCATCAGTCGCAGCAGCCAACCCAGCAGTTTCAGTAGCAGCAGCCACCACAGCAGCCATATCAGCCACAGCAGCCGAACCAGCAGTTTCAAGAGCTGCAGCCACTGCAACAGCCATACCAGCCGCAGCAGTTGCATCAGTCGCCCCAGCAGCCGTTCCAGTACGATGCCGCTGCCAGCATCGCTCAGTCAACTGCAGCGATGAATGCGGTAGCTGCGCAAATGGCAAATCTTGCAGTCGTAATGGTTCAGAATCAAACGCCAGGGCAGGCAGGCGGTGCCGGTTTGCGCAGGGCAGCAGCGAATGCAGGCCCCACGGATGATACCTACGGCCCGACTCAAACATGGAGATGTAGCCACATTCGAGCCCCGGTCACAGTCGGACGCGGATTCGGCCTCGCGGTTTATCGATTGTATCCGCGACGCCGTGGCTCATTACGGAGAACCACGTACACGCGCTGTCCTCCTTCGTTGCTGCAAGGGCTCCGTTGCAGAGGATTGGATCGCTGGCGTGTCGGACCACGACCGAGTATTGCTTCGCATGAGCTGCAACAACTGGATTACGATCCTCGAGCGTGACTTTATGCCATACCTCGCATCCAGGCTCTCAGCAGCTCGCGCAGAGACCTTCCATTGGAACCTAGGTCGGACGCCGGCGGAGTACGTCGCTAAGAAGCTTCGTTTGCTGCGAATGGCGAACATTGTGGAGGACGACGAGGTAGTTGGGGAGCTCCATTGTGGGTTTGCAGCCGCACCCAATCTCCATCTGCACCTTGATAAATACGTGGTACAAGCCGGAAACTCGGTCTCCGAGTACCATCGTGCAGTAGTTCGCCTCCAGGACTCTGCTATACGCGATGGTGACGCTATGCTGCAGCCACGTGTTGGTACGCGCCGTCTCCCTTTCCGCGAATCCTCTGGAGTGATATCCTCTAATACCAGCCAGCCACACGCACTGGCTACCGCAAGCGCTTGCAACGCTCCTGCTGTTCCCGTAGGAACAGGCACCTTAGCTAGGACAGCGCCGCGCACTACAAATAAGAGACCCCGCGAGCGTCTTCGCAAGTGCAAGAACTATCCAGAGTGTGGTGATGGGGAGCATTCGGATTGGCAGTGTATTATCAAGAGAGCTACAGGCACCGAAATAAAACGGGCATATTATGCAGATCCTTTGGATAGCGAGTTCCAGGCCGAAGATTGCGATGACGTGAATGAACTCCTATACGATAACCTTGCCCCACAACCAGAGCTGGAGGAGGAATATGAGCGGGCGCAGAATGCTTACTTCGCAACCAGCTATCGCCATGAGGCAGGACTGGGTTTTCTCGGAACACTATCGTCGCAGCATACGAGTAAGGAGCCAGTGGAGTGTATGAACTGTGGATCCACATTCACTTCGAACAACAAACTGCATGATCATCTCCGGATCCACTGCCGCGCCGAAGGCAAAGGCAGTCCGGAACAGCCCACTATAGTCAAATCTGCCGCTCAAGCCTCCCTGAATCCCGTGGAGGGACTTGCAGATTTCCACTACGCTAAGACCTTTTGGTATACCTCACCGGGTGGTACTCCGCATATGGCTTGTGTCGATTCGGGTTTCGGCAATTCAGCGGTTGATGACGAGCTCCAGCGTAGGGTATACCCAAAGGCGGAACGGCTGCCACTACCACGTCCCCGGGTGGTGGAAGGTCTCGGAGGCGCAGAATGCACCACCACACATGTGGCGATATTGAGGATTTTTATGAGAGGAACAGACGGAAGATTCGCAGAACTAGTCAGACCGTTCCACATTTTCAAAGACCTTTCCGTTCCACTGCTCATCGGGAATGACATTAGGAAGCTCGAGAAGTTTGATCCCCTCTACTCTTCGAACCGTCTACGGATCGGATCCTGTGAAGGTATTCCCGTACAGATAACAGTGCATGCTGGCCACCGTTTTGCCAGAATTCCTGTCCGCTGTGCGGCAGCAATTGTCATACCTTCGGGTACTTCAACCGTGGTGAGGATCAAGCTTGGCCGTGCTCTTGAACCGAATCAGGATTATCAATTTACGCCAATCCAGACTCGCTCAGCCATATCGGGTGCAGGAGCCCCTTACTCAGTGCTACGCCATAATAAGCGAGAGCTGCTGTACACGAACTTCGCCGAAAAACCACTGACGATTTTCAAGGGAACAGTGCTCGGCCACGTCCAGTCCCTCGAATCCTCATCCAGTCTCACTTGGGAGGACACTTCGAAGGATATGAAAGCCCTATTCGGAACTGCAAGCGATGCCGTGCTCGCTATGTCAGCCATGGAGATTTTCAATCCTCATCAGACCGATAGTGTCGACTCGATTAATGCGGGTAAAGCATATACGCTCGATCCGGACGCTACCACGGGTACAGACTTCTACGAGGAAACTCTTCCTCGGCCAGCACCAGTGCAATCGAAGCATCCGGTTCCTGATGATGAAAAGCCGTACGCTAGTGAAATATTCAAGAGCGCGCAGTGGCTTGAGGAGGAGTACGTACCCAGGTACGAGCATGTCCTCCCACCATACATCAAGGCCCCCGATACGGCTACATCAACTTGGGAGCAAGTCGTCATCAATGCAGAGGATGACATCGCAGCCGCCAAGTTGCGGCCTTGAGGAGTTTGATCTACCGGCATCGTGGAATATTCAACGATATTATGGGATGTGTAAGAGAACCCGAAGAAGACTGGCTACGCATAAACGTACCTGCAGAGCTGGAAGTTAAGCTCAAGCCCACTGGTCTTTACCGTCTCACGGCTCGTGGTCGGAATGCACTCGATGAGCAGTTCGACCTCAATCGAGAGTATGGTTGTATGTCCGCACTTGAACAGCCAAGTCCATGGGATTTGAAGGTTTTCGTGGTTTACCGAGGAACGAAGTCACGTCCGGTGGTTGATATGTGTAAGCTGAATGCCGCAATGATTGGTGACGCATATCAACTTCCACGTCAGGAGGAAGTGATATAAGCGATGCAAGGTATGCGATGGTTGGGCTCAGCAGATATCACCTCTGCATTCTACCAACGTCTAATCCACCCTGTACACCGCTACTGTACCATCTTCTCAACCCATCGGGGTTGTGAGGTTTTCAATGTCTCTATCATGGGCGGCAAGACATCCGTCCAACATCAACAGGGTTTGATGGACACAAGGCTAATCCAGCGTCTGTCCTGGCGAGGCGCTTCTTGCAATGTCGATGATATCGTCATGTACGCCCCATCGTTTGCGAAGTTTATTGGAATAGTGGAGGAAGTCTTCAGCATTCTTGGCAACTTGGGCATCACCTTGAAAGCGAAGAAGTGTTTCCTAGGTTTTCACTCGCTGGAAATACTCAGCTATCTCGTTGATCGTCTGGGGCTTACCACCACGGAAGCAAAGGCGGATGCTGTGCGGAATATTCCATACCCTGCAACCTTGGCCCAACTGGAATACTTCATAGGCCTTGCAAATTGGAATCGTCATCTAATTCCCTATTATGCGAAGTGAATAGCTCCGCTACAGGCGTGCAAGACGTTTCTGTTGAAGAACGCACCGCCAAGCTCACGGGGCCGTAAGGACTATGCTGCCCGTACTGCGGTACCCGCCAATGCAGAACTCACAAAGTCGTACAAGGACAGGAAAGATGCGCTCGCTTCGCGGCCACGTTTGCACCATGTCGTGGACGACCTTCCTATTTACGCTTTCTTGGATTCCTCCAAGGAGTACGGTACCGGCCTAGCAGTTTACCAGCTGACCGGGGATCCCAAAGTCTACTCAAAATCCTGGCTGGTACCCTTTCACTTCATGTCGAAGCCATTGACCGACGCAGAAACGAGATACTGGCCAACTCACTTGGAAATGTCCGGACTTGTATGGTGTTACACCCTAAATACTACAGGGTCGGAATTCGGATACGGACCAGGCAGGAAGGTATCGGAAACTCGTCACACGGTCTTAGGACGGCATCCCGAGACCGGGCAACCGACACTGTCGGTGCTCGGCTCGGGTCAACCGACTCTGCGGCACCAGGAGGTCCCTGGGCCAATTACCGGCGCAGACCGGGAAAGCGCAAGCGCTGCCGCGGAGGAAGACAACCTTGGTGGTCATGATAAGAAGGACAAGCAATCGGAAGGAAACGGGAATGCAAGGAACTGAGAGTCTAGGCGGTGGAGATAATACCCGGAGCCGGTAGCAAGGGGGGGCAACCGTAGGGGGGAGTTCGACCGGCTACGCCCGGGTTCTCCATGAACCCTATGGGGCCACGTAATGATGCTCGCGCAGAGATAGTTATGTGGCTGCTAGCACCACTACCGACCCGGAGCCGGCAGCAAGGGGGGCAACCGTTGGGGGGAGTTCGACCAGCTTCGCCTGGATTCTCCCTGAACCCTACGGGGCCACGTGATGATGCTCGTGCAGAGATAGTTACGTGGCTGCTAGCACCACTACCCGTCTTATTGTGGAAACCGATCAGGATGAGGGAGTTCTGGGCTTTGCCAGCGAACGACAGCGTGAGCGTATCCCCCACTTATCCGAGATGCTTACAACGATTATGAGGCAGGGCATACGCCGCACCAAGGCGAGGGACGTTGAGTTGACCGAATACTGAAGCGGAGGCTTGACTTCAAGCCGATCCTGTAGCGATGGGTAGCCCCAGACCAAGTACCGGCTCGTGTTCGGGAAAGTGCAAACGCCGCTACAGGACCGCACCTCAGGAACAGTTCGAGAGTCTGTTGGGACCCATATGGGGCGGAGCTATACCTTGGTGCCCGTTGCGGCCGAGAAGGATTAGCTGGAACGGTTGAGGGCTCGTTGCAGACGGCTCCGGTCGAGTAATGAAATCAACCCTGCACGCAACCCAATCGCATCACCCAATCACGACGAGAGGACTTAAGGAGAGGCACCTGCTCTGGCCACTCTTGGGAAGATACGGGAAAAGTACTACTGTCTGACCCAATCGAGAGTTATCCTCTTTACGCTGATGAAATCTAGTGCCAAGGCGAAGAGTTTTCACGTCGCAGTGAGGGGTAGTTCCCCGCAGCAGGTGACTTTGCCCAGCCGGATACTTATACGACGACCCGCCGACGAGCGGTTGTCATCAAGAAACGATCATCGGAATCATTAGCGTAACCATGAACCACAGAACGGTCAATCATCAACGGACCACCTACCGGTGACGAAGACATCGAGTCAACAACCATCCCCCTACAAGCGATCCTACGAGCGATCCTACAAGCGATCCTACAAGCGATCCTACAAGCGATCCTACAAGCGATCCTACGAGCGATCCTACGAGCGATCCTACGAGCGATCCTACCAGCGATCCTACGAGCGCTCCAACAAGCGCCGCAAGCGAGATGGCGGTTGATCGGGAAGGAGACGGGAGGATACGCAAGGGGCTCGAGAGTTTAGGCGGCAGATAGGAAGGGTCTGATGGGCAACACATCGGTCGGCACGGATAGGACCCCTGTTGAGGGTATAATCCCCGAGGCCGTAGCCAAGGGCTGACGTGGGGTCGTGACTTGAACCCAGCTATAAGCTGAGGGAAAGGCGCGGTCCGTGATACCATTGGGCGGATCCTATTGTCAGACCGACCAGGACGAGTAGCTTCGGGCTCCGACCTGGACCCAGGAGGGTCTGGTGTGTGAGCATATTCCTTACCTTATCTTACCTATGTGGCAGTTGTCGAGCGAGCCGTTTGGCGGTCGCCGAAGCGTCAGACGATCCGCCGAACCGAAGCGATATATGCAAGTCGTCTGGCATGCCGCCGGGCATGCGTCGCACCATCCGCTGAAGCGCAGATACGCCTAAGCGCGGCGAGTGGGACGACAGTGGATCGGGAAGGAGACGGAAGGATACGTGAGGGGCTCGAGAGTCTAGGCGGGAGATAGGAAGGGTCTGATGGGCAACATGTTGGTCGGCACGGATAGGACCCCCGTTGAGGGTATAATCCCCGAGGCCGTAGCCAAGGGCTGACGTGGGGTCGTGACTTGAACCCAGCTATAAGCTGAGGGAATGGCGCGTGATACCAGTGAGCGGATCCTATTGCCAGACCGACCAGGACGAGTAGCTTCGGGCTCCGGCCCGCACCCAGGAGGGTCTAGTGGGTGAGCGTATTCCTTACCTTATCTTACCCGTGAGGCAGTTGTCGTGCGAGCCATTTGGCATCCGCCGAAGCGCCGCGAGCGAGCCGTCGGGCAAGACACCTGGCCCGTCTCGATCCGACCATTGCGCCGAAGCGCCGCGAGCAAGCTGCCGGGCAAGACGCCGGGCTCGTCTGATCGAACCACCCGCCGAAGCGACACACGAGCCAGCCGTCGGGCAAGCCACCGGGCCCGCCTCGAACCACCCGCCGAGGCGACAGGAGCGAGCCGTTGGGCAAGATGCTGGGCCCACCTGGAACCATCCGCCGAAGCGATACACGAGGGAGCCGTCGGGTAAGATGCCGGGCCCATATCAATCCGGACCATCCGCCGAAGCGCCGCGAGCGAGCCGTCGAGCAAGACGCCTGGCCCGTCTCGATCCGACCATTGCGCCGAAGCGCCGCGAGCGAGCCGCCGGGCAAGACGCCGTGCTCGTCTCATCGAACCACCCGCCGAAGCGATACACGAGCGAGCTGTCGGGCAAGCCACCGGGCCCGCCTCGAATCACCCGCCGAAGCGACACGAGCGAGCCGTCGGGCAAGATGCCGGGCCCGCCTGGAACCATCCGCCGAAGCGACACGAGCCAGCCGTCGGGCAAGATGCCGGGCCCGTCTCAATCGGGACGATCCGCCGAAGCGCCACGAGCGAGCCGTTGGGCAATACGCCGCGCCCGTCTCGATCCGACCATTGCGCCGAAGCGCCGCGTGTGAGCCGCCGGGCAAGACGCCGGGCTCGTCTCATCAAACCACCCACCGAAGCTACACACGAGCGAGCCATCGGGCAAGGCACCGGGCCCGCCTCGAACCACCCGCCGAAGCGACACGAGCGAGCCGTCGGGCAAGATGCCGGGCCCGCCTCGATCCAAACCATCCGCCGAAGCGATACACGAGCGATCCGTCGAGCAAGCCATTGCCGTGGAGCCGCGTGCGATCCGGCGCTCAAGCCGCAGCCAGCAGGCGCCGCAGATATCGAACCGAACCCCTTAGATTATTCGCTGTGAATCCCTTAACGGTGGGCGAACTTGGAAGGATTGTCATGGGGGGTGTTATTCCTGTATAATAACCGAACGCCGGCTAAGACTGTGCGCGCCCCATCTCCTTCATGACTATCGAGAAACCTGACTAGTTCAACATTACCGTCACTCCGACGTTGACCGGACGTTCCAGTGTCACATATGGGCAGCGAAGCGCATGCGCCCATACATGGAGCGGGCTTTTGTCACCTTTGTCACCGATCATCATAGCAATGTCACCTTGTGTAAGATGCAGAGTATCGACACCACGTCTGCGGACAGATCTAGCCTGAGACTCCATACGTCGGCTATTTAGTTGGACCAGTACCGAGACCACATGCGCGTCGTCTACAGCAAGGGAGCCGATTTGGAATGTCCCGATGCCCTGTCGAGGCTGCGCTACGAGATCCCTTTGGAGGCTAAGCATCTAGGTGACTGGGCTACTCGATTAGGCTCTTCGCCGGAGATGGAGGAATTTGACATTCAGGAATGTTTCGCCGTAACACGTCTAGGCAAACTCCGCAGCAGCAAGGAAGAGGTCTCCTTACCTAAAAGCCAGCCGCAGGCAAAGACATCCAGACGAAGGCTGAGGGCATGACTGTGAAACTTATTCCAGCGTACGCAGATATGCTCCGTCTTGCTATGCAGAATTCACAGTCTATGCGGTCAATTTATAACACACTCAAACGCGATGGCACCTATAACAGCCGTTTGGACACCATTTCGATTCCTGCCACCTGCCAGTATGTGCTCCACGATGATCTGTTATATCTGATCAACCCGAAGGACAAGCTCTTGTGGCTAGTCCTTAGTAGTCAGGAGTTATGCAAACAGCAGCTGGCGATCGCCCACGACAAGACTCATTGTGGATTTTATCGAACCTTCAAACGGCTTTCCAGTTTCTACTGGACGTCAATGGCCAAAAACATAGCCGCATATCTCGCACACTGTCCTGCTTGCCTGCTCAACAAGCCGAAATGGCAGAAGCCCTATGGTGAATTATCGCCTATAACGTCACCATCATCGCCATTCAATAAAATTACGATCGATCTGATTACAAATCTCCCTCCATGCGCTCGTGAAGGTTCCGTCGAACCTTTCGACACAATTATGACAGTGACTGACAAGTTCTGCAAGGCCGTGCATTTCATTCCTGGCAGGAAAGATTCGTCCGCCATTGCCTGGGCTACCTGCTTCTATAACGATGTGGTGCTCAACGGCTGGGGCTTTCCCTGGACGATTATCTCAGATCGGGATAAGCGTTTTCTTTCAGGACTCTGGCAAGCTCTACTCTCCTCCGCGGGAGTGAAGAGCCTTACAACAACAGCGTATCATCCGAACGCGGACGGCCAGTCAAACAGGACAAATCGTACTCGCGAGGTGATGCTGCGCTATGTGGTCAACACGAGCCAATCGGACTGGCTGGCCAAGCTTCTTCCACTGCAGGCAGCCTGCAACAACATGGAATCGGCATCTACGAAGAAATCGCCGAATGATCTGATATATGGCAAGAAGCTACAGACAGCTCTTGAAGTATCCACTGTACCGCTACGGATGCCGCTGTCTGCAGTGCCCCTTCATGAACGCAGAACTGTGAAGCAGGAGGAAGCCACTACGGCTATTGCGATTGCGCAGAGAGCGATCAGCAAGCACTATGACAAGAAGCATATCTCGCCAGATTTCTCGACCGGCTATGCCTTTTTGCGTCTGGGTGCAGGCTATTCTATCCCCGCCGTACGAAAACAGAAGCTTGCTCAGCAGCGAGTTGGTCCTTTCAAGATCCTCAAGGTAGTTGGAAAAGGAAAGGCCTACAGACTGCAGCTTCCCCCCCACTATGGAATGCACCCAGTTATCTCAGTTGTCCACTTAGAACCGAGTCCGGCTCCAGGATCGGACCCTTATAATCGACCCGTGCCAACTAATGACACGGCTCCCATGGTCGGCCAGGAGGGAGATTCCGAATGGGAAATAGCAGCCATAGTCAACAAGAGGACGTCCAAATGGGGACGGAAGAGAAAGTCGGAATATCTCGTCCGCTGGAAGGGCTATGGCCCATAATGGGATTCCTGGTACACTGAGGATGATCTGCCGAATGCTCGTGAAGCGATAGCCGATTATGAGTCCAGCAATCCGGCAATGTCAGGATTCAGTGGTGATAGGATTTTTGTCATCGACATCCGCGAACGCCGGATGGGTGATGAATTCGGTGAGGATGATTCCATTCTGGCAGATCTGGGGAAGTGGAAAGTTCAAATCAGGTGCGATTTTGACGATCTCTTTCAACTGCCGAGTGGCGTTCTGCCACCAGGGGAGCACGACTTCCACATTCATACCGACCCAACCGCAAAAATTCCCCACTGCCAGCCGCAACGGATGACACAGTCCGAAAGGAACGAGTTCCAGATCCAGATCAAAAAGCTGCTCGAAAAGGGGTGGGTGACGGACTCTCACTCGTGTTATGTGGCACCGATAATCTTTGTGAAAAAGCCGGACACAACACTCCAAATGTGCGTCAATTATCGCGGATTGAACTCAATAACCGCCAAAGACCGGTATCCATTGCCATACATCGAGGACTTGCTGGATGAACTCCATGGAGCATGTGTATTCACCAAGCTGGACGTGGCAAGCAGATACCACCAAGTACGGGTTCACCCAGACGACTGCCACAAGACCGCATTCATAGCACCAGATGGATTCTATGAGTATAAGGTCATTCCGTTCAGACTTGCAAACGCGCCAGCCACGTTTATCCGTATGATGCACAAAATATTGCACCCACATCGTCGGAAGTCAATTGTATATCTTGATGACGTCCTGATTTTTTCGAAAACGCTGGCAGAACACAAGACACATGTGGAAGGTGTGTTTCAGGCATTACGGAATGCGCGGTTACGTCTCAGTGAGGCCAAATGCATGTTTGGTACTCTGGAAACGTCGTTTGTTGGTTTCAGAGTGAATAGACATGATATTCACACAGAAGAAAAGAAGGTCAAGGCAGTACGGGATTGGCCAACACCCAAAACGCCAACGGAACTCTGCGGGTTTCTGGGTTTGGCAGGCAACTACAGGAAAGTTGTACCGAAATTCGCCCACTGGGCACATCTGCTACATGACCTCGCCTCGAAACCCAAGAGCAAGTACGTATGGACCAGCCAACATGCGGATCACTTCAAGGACCTCAAGGAGGCCTTGATATCTTCAATGGAGTTGGCAACTTTGGATCCAGATGCTGACTTCATCTGGCGTACAGACACATCGGACATGGCTATTGGTGGCATTCTAGCGCAGAAACAGATGTTTGAAGCGAGGTCAGTGGAATGGACACTGGGATACATTTCGAGGTAGCTCCTTGCGGTCGAGGCGAGGTATCCAGCATACGACCGAGAGCTCCTTGCAACCAGTACAAATCTGGAACATTGGGCCTGCTACGTTCATGGGCGGAAATGTACCACCATCTGTACGGATCATGCATCATAGCAGTATATCCTAGGACAAAATAAGCTGACGAGCCGTCAGTGGCGTCACCGTGACAGGCTCTAACAGCACGACTTTGATGTCAAATACTTTCCTCGTGCAGTGAATGTTGTGGCAGACACACTCAGTCGAATTGCCTACAGGCAGGGACCGCAACCAAAGGTCGATCCGCAGGGAGACCAGCCAAAGGTCGATCCGCAGTATCTCAATATCATCAAAATGCGGGTGTCAGCCTCAACCGAGTGGCTGAATGATGTTCGAAAAGTGAATGGGGAGGACATAATTTACGGTCCAGTTCTAGAATATTTGAGCAATAGTGACGAAAGCGAGGATAAAAATACAAGTTCGAAGCAGTCTCGCCGTGTTAAGGAACGAGCAAAGTCATACACACTCGAAGAAGGCCTGCTGTACCACCAGCCATCGGGCGGAAGGTTATATATCCCAAAATTCTTGAGAACGGATGTCATTTGAGAAGCACACGACACTATTCTGGACGACGGACATAGCGGCATCGCAAAAACAGCAGCAGCGGTTGGGTCTCAGTACTACTGGCCAAAGTTGACAGATTCGGTCGCAGAATGGATTGCTGGATGTGACGTATGCCACCGAATCAAGCACAAGAATGCCAGGCCATATGGACTCCTGCAGGCACTACCGATTCCACTCGAACGCGCAGAACGGGTGAACATCAATTTCGTCACCAAGTTACCGATGTCGGTGGCCGGTTACGATGCTGTAGCAATAATTATCGATCCCCTGATGAAGAGAGCACGTTGGATTCCTGTTAAGGAAGCTGAGCTCACTGCAGAAAAGTTTGCAACAGCGTTCATTGACGGTTACGTTCGATCACAGGGGCTACCCGTATCGATCGTATCTGACCGGGACACCCGATTTACCACCAGCTTCTGGCAATCATTGTGTTCACAACTCAGGATTAAGCTCCGGATGTCTACAGCCTATCACCCGCAGTTGGACGGTCAAGCCGAAAAGGCGAATGCCACTCTGGAAAGTTTTGGAAGGCCTATATATTGCAACTCAAATCCCCCGAGCAGTGGAGCCGGTTGTTACCGCTGGCGGACTTCACTTACAATGCCGCCAAGCACAAGGCTATAGGAATGTTGCCATTTCAGGCGGACATTGGATACATTCCGAGGCTCCCACTCGATTTACTGGCACCAGGTCTGCGGACGCCAAATTTGAGACCTGGAATGGAATACGCAGAATGGCTCGTTAAGATCCTACGGATGCTTCGTGAGCGAATGGAAGAGGCCCAATTGACAATGGTGATGGAAGCGTACAAGCATCGTCAGCCGCACCCGTTTCGGATAGGTGATTCGGTATTCCTGGACACCCGTTTGGTGCCAGTCGGCTACGCCAATGTCAATTCCACTGCCAATGACAGCGACAATTCGCGAAAGTTTCAACATCCGTATGCTGGTCCGTTTCCAATCCTAAAGTCAGCCGGCGAGAATGCTTTTGTTCTTGACATCCTGGTGCACTGGCGCTTATACTAGGTTTTCAACGTCGCAGGCCTCAAGCTGTCAAGAGTCGACAAAACCTGTGAACACCCGCCCCCACCGCTGCTACACTCCACCTCTATCGTCGAGTACGAGGTTGAGTCAATCTGCGAGCACAGAGGTTCCACAGTTCGAGACCTTCAATATTTGGTCAAATGGGTTGGTTACGTGTGTAACGGCGACGGTTCTCCAACGTACTCGAGTGAGTTCTGGTGATGCAAGCAAGAGTGGGAGCGGAAGCGGGGGGGGGGGGGAACGGGAAAGGGAATGGGAATGGAATGAGAATGGGAACGGGAACAGGAAGCGAACGGGAACGGGAACGGAAACGGGAACTCGAACGGGAGACAGAGACCAATAGCGTCAGATGGACGTATCGGACAAGAACTGACAACGTCAGACGGACGTGTCGGAAAGGGAGACGGAGAGCGTCGGACGGACGTGTCGGACCGAGAGATGCACAGCGTCGGACAGACGTGTCGGACAAGAACGGACAATGTCAGACAGAAGTGTTGAACAGAGAGACGGACAGCGTCGGACGGACGTGTCGGACAGAGACGGGCGGCACTAGACGAGTGTTGCCGATACGGAGATACGGTGGAAACGGAGGAAACGGAGGAAACAGAGACGAGGTTGGTATTCCGAATAGAATACAAGAGGTTGCATGAAGAGAAGAAGATGACAAAACACGGAAGACAGCCCTCCTTATATACACAGTTCTCGCAACTCCCATACATCCTCCTACTCATACCTGGGCAACGCACATATATACTCATACTCACATATGTGCTCATAACCACGCAACTCATACAACCTTCTCTTATGCACGCGGGGCCCGTAACCGACACCCTTTACAAGATCGAGACATCCGGAGCTTGGTGATGACACTCTTTCCAAGATCGAGACATCCGGAGCAAGGTGCCGGCATCAACAAAGAAAGAAAACAACCAAAACCAAATCGAGCGCCAGAACCTGCGCCGTGACAGTATCACCCTCCTATCACTGAGCTCCTGCGAAGATTTATTTGAGAGGACCTGGCTTGTGGGGGTATTGTTCGTGGAATCGAGTAACTGCTTCTAGCTCGTTGACGTTTCCCGCTGGCTCCCAATTCGGGTGATCAAATCCAGTCGATTTAACAAGGTATTGTAGTCGTCTTCGATATATTCGAGAATGAAGAATGGAATCCACAAACCATACTTGCTCGCCGTCGATTTCCATAGGAGGAGGCGGTGGTTGTTGTTGTCCCGGAAGCGGATTCTGTGCTGCCAGCTCACGTAGGGACACCTGAAAAACGGGATGTACCTGCATCGAGCTGTGAAGTTCCAACCGCAAGGCATGAGAGGAAATCTTGCATGCGATCTTGAAGGGGCAGTGCCGTCGATGATCCAACTTTGCTGATGATCGTCGAGTCTTCCAATTTCGAGCATCAAGCCACACAAGATCCCCCACCTGATAGTCCGGAGCGGGGAGGCAATGGGTGTCTGCGGTTTCCTGGTAGCAGAGTTGGACGCGATGCATTTCTGTCCTCAGGTGATCATGAATTTCGGACAATGCTTTCGCCGCAGAGCGCGCTTGTTGATCTTCTGCTTGGTTGGGTAGCGAGGCCAAAAGGTCAAATTGCCAGTGAGGGTCGTAGCCAAGATTCGCGAAGAACGGAGATACAGCCATCGTTTCCCAGGTATGGTTGTTCAATGCGTATTCCGCGATCGGCAACCAGTCAGCCCAATCGTCTTGCAGGTGGTTCACTTATGATAGCAAGTATTGTTCCATTACGGCATTCATTCGTTCGGTCTGACCATCGGTCTCTAGATGGAAAGCAGTAGACAGCCGCGGTTCAATTCCCAGTCATGCATTGAGATGATGCCAGAATGCAGAGGCAATTTGAGGCCCTCAGTCGGAAGTTATTGTTCGCGGAAGTCCATTTAATCGGAAGACGTATTGGAGCAACAGGTAAGCCAGATCACGGGAATCGACCATAGTGCTGCACGGGACAAGATGTCACTGTTTCCTGAGCCGATTCACTACCACCCAGCTAGCATTGTGATCCTTTGATTGCGGTAGGCCCATGACAAGGTCCATCGAAATGTCCTGCCATGGCTGCTGGGGAATCGCCAATGGGTGGAGGACTCCAAAGGGTGGGTTTCGACTGGTTTTCGATCGCCGGCAAGCGTGACATTTCCTTACAAACCTTTCCACATCTTGCCGCATTTTCGGCCAGTAGTAGTTCCTTGAGAGCAATTCGAGTGTTTTTGATCGTCCGGGGTGGCCCGCTAACGGTACTTCATCATGCGTTTGGATCAGATGTAATCTCAGAGGGCCATAGGCAGGTACATTAAACTTTCCTCGATACAGTAATCTGCCCGTTGGGCTCCGGGAGAACTCCGCTAGAGTAATATCCTTACAATAGTGGACCTTCTTCTCTAGCATAGCCAGTAACTTCAAAGGAAACGGATCCCAGTTGTAGGCTTCAGAGAATAGTTCGGTAATCTTGGCGTTGATGAGTCCGAGTCCGAGTCCCGCGCCGTGTTCCTCGAGTCCTTCGAGTCCGGTGCCGCGTTCCTCAAGTCAGTTTGTGAGTCCGGTGCTGCGTTCCTCGAGTCAGAGTCCGGCGCCGCGTTCCTCCAGTCCAAGTCCGGCGCCGCGTTCCTCCAGTCCGAGTCCGGTGCTGCGTTCCTCGTGTTCGAGTCCGGCGCCGAGTTCCTCGAGTCCGAGTCCGCGTCCGTCTTCAAGTCCGGCACCATGTTCCTCGAGTGCGAGTGCGAGTCCCAGTCCGACTTCGAGTCGTAGGATTTAGTGTGGTTTTATGATGGCATGGAAGTTATCGGTCAGTCATTAATCCCCATCCGTAGGAAGATCTCCGGATCTTCGAGTCAAGGAGTCCGGTTTGGCTCCCGCTTTCCCCGGTCGGTAGACGATTTTGAAGTTGAATTGGGAGAGAAATTGTGCCCATCTCGCTTGCCTGCGGTTGAGCAGTTTGGTCGTCGTGAAATATTCCAAGTTCTTGCGATCCGTTAAGACCGATATCGGGGTTTCCACTGATTGCAACTCTGCGTGCCACTTCTCAAACGCCCGGACAATTGCCATCAGTTCCTTGTCATAAATTTCATTGTTGCACTCAGCGGGGGAATGTTTCTTTGAAAAGAAGGCCACAGGGTGTAGGGTTCCCTCGTCGTCGTATTACGACAAGGCTGCGGCGCAGACCAAGTCAGAAGCGTCGGTTTCCACCACAATCTCGCGGTCGTGATCAAACCAACACAGAATGGGTGCCGTTGTAAAGGAGGTTTTCAGTCCGTCAAATGATTCCTGTTGCTTTGTCTCCCACTTAAACGGCTGGCCTTTTCTTGTCAGCCGTGTCAGTGGCTCAACTACCTTTGAGTATCCTTGGACGAATCGGCGGTAGAAATTTACGAATCCCAAGAACGCTCACATCTCGTATATTTTTGGGAGGGGGCCACGCCTTCACTCTTTCAACCTTGGATGGATCCATCTTGATGCCATCCGCACCAATGATAAGTCCCAGATACTTAACTTCCGTTTTGTGGAATTCGTATTTTTCCGGTTTGAGGTGGATGCTGGCATCGGTCAGTCGTTCCAATACTCAGTGGACATGCCGAGTATGTTCTTCCATCGTATCCGAATAAATCAATATATGATCGAGGTAGGCTGATGTAAAGTGATTGAGGTAAGGAGCTAAGGTTTCGTTGATGAATCGTTGGAAATCTGCTGGCGCATTGGTCAGGCCAAACGGCATTACCAATGATTGGAATAGGCCGTAACGAGTTCGGAAGGCGGTTTTCCTTTCTTCTCCTTCTGCCATTCGAATGAGTTTGTACGCTCCACGAACATCCAATTTCGTGAAAACCAAGCCTTCGATATTCGCATGAGTGTTTCCTAAATCAGTGGAAGGGGGTAACAATTTTTGACAGTTCCTTCTTTGATGTCTCGGTAATCCACCACCAATCGCAACGATCCATCACCCTTCTTGACAAACAGGAACGGGGCTCCGGCTGGGGATGAAGAGGTCCAGATAAATCCCTTATCCGAATTTTCCTCGATCCATTTCTTGCAGGCTTCCAACTCGTGACGGGCAAGGGAATATAGTGGTCCAATGGGCGGTTCGAATCCCTCTTTCAAGGGAATGTAGTGGTCATAGGGGCGGTGTGGAGGTAACTTATTTGCAATGGATTCGGAGAACAGGGGAATGAACGAGTGATACTCGGGAGGGATTAGGGATTTCAATTGCTCATAGTCTGGCGGCTCTGCCCGCTCAGCATCTTGCGGGTTCGGTGTAGGCGTTTCAAGATCTTTGTTGATGTCGTACAAGCTCTGAGCAAAGATTTGAACCAATTCCTTTCTTCGCATTAGTTTCTTCAAGGAAGCCGAAAAGATTACGCAAATTGCAGGAGACTTAGATTTGAGGTTTGATGCCACGTTCGGTGGCTTCAGTGCCACGCCCGGGTGTGGTGTTGTAGTTCCTTTCGGCGTTTCTGTTGCCATCTTTGTCATCTTTGGCACCACACCTATTGTCTGTAATGCCATCGAGGTGCCGCCGGTGGATTTCGGTGGTCGGGGCACTGAAATCGGACCGAATTACTGACAAAATCGGTAACGATGGCATGTCTTCAGAGCCAAGGAATCCCAAGACCCAGTGAGAAGTGTCCTAACTTGGCGATGAAAGCGGGTAACATTTTGGTTTGATCCTGTATTTGACAGGAAATCTTGGTGAGATGGGTGATTTGGCTGGATTCGATGGGTCGTCCATCGATTACTTCGAGATCTCGCGGAGGGTTTAGTCTATAGCGGGGAAATTTGTTTTGGCGTACACAGTTTTCGTCGATAAATGCAAAGCCCGTTGTGCCTGTGTCAATCATTGCAGGAGTTTGGATAGAATGGTCACCATTACGGAGAGTAGCTGCAACAAAAAGATGCTCTCCTTCTAAGTCTCATTCTTCCACCCCTCGACGAACTACAGCAGGCAATTGCAAATGGGGAAACGACGAAACCAATGGGGAACGTCCCATACCGGTGCCAACCGGTTGGCATGGGACTGCTAGTTTTCCGACTGCTCATTCGGAATGGCAGTGTCAGGCTCGGCAGTCATATTCACGGTGGCTGCCATAGCCAGATGGTGGTTCCGAGAGGCAGTGCGTTCGGGGCATTCGCGGAGGAAGTGACCAACACTTCCTCAATACAGACATTCGCCCCAGGCTATGCGTTCTTGTCTGATACGATTTTTCTCAGCAGTCCTCTGCATGGCTGATAAGTCCATAGGCGCCACGCCATAATGTCCGCTATTGGTGCCCGTCGGATTCGCTGGAGCCAGGGTGGGGGTGCTGGCTGAGGATGGCACGGAGCGGGGCAGTCAATGGGTACAGCCAGGCTGGACCCATTTCGCGGCATGAGTACGAATCAGGTTGTCCAACTCCCAACAGATCTGGATCAAATGACCCTGACTATCGGATCGAGGATGGGAGGTGACCAAGGAATCTTTTATTTCACCCGACAGGCCTTCGTACAATTGTTCTCTCTGGGCCTCTTCGTTCCAGTTTAGGTCTCCCATCATCCGACCAAACTCAGCGTAATAGGCGGCAACAGTGCTGCTCTTTTGCTTGAGTTTTCGAATCTCACAGTTGGTGGTGCGGGTTCTGTCGGGGTCGTTGAACGCCTGGCGCAGGAGGTCGATGAGTGCGTTCAGGGATTCGAGCCGGATTTGTCCAGTATTCTCAGATACATAGCCGCGAATCAGGCAGAGGGCGGCCCCCGAGAGGCTTTTGACCAGATATCGGAGGCACGCTTGGTCATCGGGGTAACGATGGGGTTGTGCGGCCAACTTGTTGCGCAGCTGGATAATCCAGGTGCGCAATTCTTCGGCCTTACCGCTGTCGAAAATTGGCACATCAGGTAACCCCTTCTGGGTGGCGTTGGCACCACCCTGAGCTGTAGCCATGGTCACCACCTGGGCCTGCAGCTGGGTGAACCGTTGTTCGAGGGTGGAGCCAGAAGCGTTCGTGTCCATCGGTTCTGAACTCATTACGAGTAGGTTAGAATAAAAGATGCAACCTAGTGTAACGGCAGCGGTTCTCCAAGGTACTCGAGTGAGTTGTGGTGATGCAAGCTAGAGCGGGAGCGGAAGCGGGGGGGGGGGGGAACCGGGGGGGGGGGGAACCGGAATGGGAAAGGGAG